>Ga0180433_10000127_pt1 | contig 125113 bp, 110 predicted proteins | sample SS_ome_8_FD_132980 | JGI IMG/M metagenome (GOLD analysis project Ga0180433, IMG submission 132980) | Hypersaline lake sediment archaeal communities from the Salton Sea, California, USA - SS_1_D_1 metaG | ecosystem: Environmental > Aquatic > Non-marine Saline and Alkaline > Hypersaline >... | reverse complement strand
TTCGGCATTAAATCCATCAAACCCAATAAATGATGCCCTAATCCGCAGCCAATCTCCAGGATGACTGAATCTTTCTGAAGCGGGGCGTATCGGGATATGATTTTAAGTCTTTTCTGGAGCAGGAGTTCTGCAGAACGTAGTTTTTTCGCGTCGGGAGAACCATCTATCCAGACAATCTAGAAGCATCAGAATAAGGCCAATAACAGGGATAATGAAGTCAAAAATGTGAAAAGCCAATACAGATAGAGAGAGAACCGTCCCCAGGCGAATGGATGTGATGAGATTGGCTGTATTAAAAAGATGCTTTGCATCAAGATGTTTGAAACCTATGAACGAAAATAATGCAAAAGAAAAGCCTCCGGATATCATAAGGAGCCAGGGGTTATCTGTAAGTAAAGCAATAAAAACAATAAATACAGTTAGAATAGAATGGCTCACAGACCATTGCTCTAAAAGGTATGACATCTTTAAGGTCTCTCCATCCCGTTGGAGTGCTGCTCTTTAAAAAAATGATATCGGAATAGAACCCATCATGTCAATAAATATGGAATCTTGAAGATCTAATCCAGTACAGACTGGATATCACTCAGGTAATGTCATGACTTTGTCTCTGAAAGAAGAAGTGACGTTATGATGGTTCCCTTGAAAGTCCTCAAATCAGACCTGAAGGGATCTCCAATCGATTTTATCTATCTCGCTGATGCCCACACCCTGGCGGCCGCAAGCCTCCACATGGGTAGAAATATCACGAATTGATTTCAAGCCCATTTCCAGACGTTTCTCCTCCAGGATGTCAAGCCCTATGCGATCCATAGCCACGGGATCCTGGCTGAGAAATATCCGGTTATCAAATGCCATCTGGGCCCCTGCCACACTCACGGTAGAGATTTTGGCGGCTTCACCGATGTGCAGCACAGTCTTGTCCTTGATGCAGGGCTTGTTCATGATCAAGGGAATCGCAGTGGTGCAGTAATCGATATGGAAGCGAACCTTGTTGGTGGTTACTCCCAGGGCGATGTTTTTGGCAGCCCAAGTCACACCACTGTCTTCATTGTGCTTGAGTACTGCAATATTGATCAGTTTGCTGATGTCTTTGGTCACGATGTTGGAAAAAAAGGACTTTTCCTCATCCTCGATAACAACATCTTTGAATTTTTCTGCCACTTCCTCGGCAATACGCTTGATTCCTTCCCGATCGTTATAGTCCATGTAAAGACGGCGGATGTCTTCACGATATTTTTGGGCTTTTTCATTTCCCAGGTTGATCAACATCCAAAGCCAAGTGCATGAATTAAATATTTCTCGGTGGGTTCCCTCTTCGGTAAAGTTCTGCTCTACCAGCTTGTGAAATTTTTTCAGTGTGCCGTCTTCCAGAGAGATATAGACATCACGGTCGAATCCTTCTGTCCAGGGAATGGTCACAGCACTTTTATCTGAACTCCCATAAACCCGTACTCCAGTAGAGCCCCGGTTGATGTCAAGCCCTGTCCGCCTGAAGGCGCGGTCCATGTGATCCCAGATGATGATGTTATTTTCTTTAACCCCTGCGCTTTTGAGCCCGGCAATGGTTTCGTTGATTGATTGAATGGACGAAGAGATCTTAGGCGCAGCAATACAGTTGATCTTAATGCCCACAACATCGTCCGGGGAAACCAAGGAAGACCAAGCATTTTTCAGAGTCTTTTCACCAGTGAGCTCTGTCAGACCTGCGGTAAAGGCCCGGTGAACCGCATCAGGATTGTAGTTCCGGTTTATGAGCATATCATCAGCCGCTGCTGAGACCACCACTCCGTTCCTGAGAAATTTTTTCTTGCCTGAACACGTGCTTGAACCACCTAAAAGGGTGGCTCCACCGATGAGCATAGCTGAATTCTTGATAAATTCCCTGCGTGTGGTCATGGTTTTTCACCTCTCTTTTTCAAAATAATTTCAAAGACCATCATACAGGTAAAGAACAAATTCAGTCAACCAGAAAACAAGAGCAAAGGCGGGTTATTGGGAGTAAAAGTCAGCTGTCCATTCATGTAGTGATTCAAATTATCCTGGACTTCAGCGGTTCCATGACGGTATGATTTATTGTCAACCACCTTTTGGGCCATGAAAATCTCATCGAGGTTAGGGAGTATCCTCTCTTCAGCAGGAGGGGTTTCAGGACCAAAGGTAGGGATTCCTGTTTGATACCAATAAGCAACGCTGGTATAGTCATCTTCTCTTTTGTTCCAGCTGTGTGCCCGTCGCTCCTTATTCTCATCCGGGGAGATCCATCCGTAGTGTTCGATAGTGACCTTGATTTTTTTGCTGAATACAATGGGATCAGCAAGGTGCCACCGGAAGGCAGAAGTATGGCTTCCCACAACTCCCCATTGATCAAAATAAACCGTACCGAAATAAGGGGTCTTCTCCCTTTTTGGTGGAAGTGAACCGCATACTTTGGCCCTCCATAGGTTCTATCAGGTTGGAAAGTACAGTCCCACTAACCTCTACTTGTTGTTTCCTGTAAAAATTCAGATAAGTTATTCTGCGGTCGGGATAATCCAAATGAAAAGAAAAATATTAGAATCATACAAAAAAATTTATGTTTTTTTCTTACTATCATTCACCTCTGCCTCAATTGATTATTTTTTACCCTAACTCCTCTGTTGTTTCCATTTTCTACAATTTGAATTTCTTTTGAGGAATTATAATTTATCATACACATAAAAATTGAGTCCAGTCAAAGGGAAATACGTTCTTTTGGCAGGACGGCTAGGCATCCTCTCTACGGAAAGAAGGCTATTCTTTTATTCTTCATGCAAACAGCTTGCTTAACAGATTTTGATTTGATATAAAAGTCATAAAAACTAGTTTTTTAATGATGTTCTATACAACAAACCGTCGGGAATTCATAAAATATTTGGGTCTGGGAGCGGTTGCCATGATCCATCCGATTGATCTGTCATCTTATAAAAATAAAAAACAGATCAATATCCTTTTTTTGTCTGCGGATGATCAAAGGTTTGATACCATCAGGGCTTTGGGGAATCCCAAAATACAGACCCCTCATCTTGACAATCTTGTGAAAAGAGGGACTAGTTTCACCAATGCCTATATCCTGGGTGGAACCAGTGGAGCCGTATGCATGCCCAGCCGGGCTATGTTTCTGACGGGACGGGGACTATTTCATATCCTTGGAAAGGGGGAAAAGATTTCTGAAGACCATGTGATGATGCCGGAACTCTTCAGAAAGTTAGGATACCAAACTTTTGGGATCGGAAAGTGGCATAATGGTCGTGAGGCATATGCCCGCTGTTTTACAGGGGGAGCAGAGATCATGTTCGGAGGAATGAGTGACCATTGGAATGTCCCCACTTATCATTTTGATCCCAATGGAGCTTATGCCATACACACTCCTGTGATTGAACATCCCTTAAGTTCCAATGAAATCACCTATAAAGGATACGATCATATCAAGGATGGAAAACATTCCAGTGCGCTTTTTTCTGATGCCGCCTGCCGTTTTCTGGAAACAAATGATCCGAATAAGCCTTTTTTCCTATATGTGGCCTTTACTGCTCCCCACGACCCCCGAACAGCGCCCAAAGAGTTTCTTGAACTGTACGACCCAAAAAAAATGATTCTTCCCCCGAATTTTCTTCCCCAGCATCCCTTTGACAACGGGGAGATGAATGTCAGGGATGAGAAACTAGCTGAATTTCCCCGGAAACCCGAGGAAGTCCGCAAACACATAGCTGAGTACTATGGAATTATCAGTCATCTGGATGCACAGATCGGCCGTATCGTGGCAACCCTGGACAGGACAAGACAGAGACATAATACCTTGGTTATTTTTACTGGTGATAATGGTTTGGCTCTAGGACAGCATGGTTTGTTAGGCAAGCAGAGTGTGTATGAGCATAGTGTTCATGTGCCCCTTATTTTTAGTGGGCCTGGTATTCCTCAGGGAAAGCAGAGGGATGACCTCTGTTGTCTCACTGATATTTTTCACACTGTCTGCGACCTGACAGAAATCCAAAAACCAAATACAGTAGAAGGGATAAGCTTGGCTTCTGCCATCAGAAATCAAACCAGAACTCAACGGGAAGCCCTGTACTTTGCCTATCGGCATTTTCAGCGGGCTCTCCGGACAAGACGCTGGAAGCTCATCCTTTATAATGTCCATGGCAAGAAACATACCCAATTATTTGACCTGGAAAAGGATCCGTGGGAGATGAATAATCTGGCCAGAGAACCGTCCCAGAAAAAAAGAATTAAGGAAATGACAAAAGTGTTGAAATCAATGATGGCTGAAGCTGATGATCCGGTTCAGTTGGATAAACCGGATTGGGGAATGGTTTTGCCCTCTTAACATTTACGGTGTTATGTTTAGCCATCTCGCTGATGTCTTTAAAAGCTGTATGACAAGGATAAGCATCATTTCATTTAATAGAAAACCAATATTTGAAATTATGATTCATATAAGGTAGGGTAGATACCTAAATGAAAGGATGGGATTTTTCATGAGAGTAAAACTATTGGTTTTTACTTTCTCTTTTCTTCTGTTTCTTTGTTTATGGAATTGTGTAAGTGTGGAAAAGCAGTTTGAAAAGGGACTGATCATGGAACAGGAAGGAAGGTATGAGGATGCCGCTCGTTTCTACATCAAAGTCCTGAGGAGAGAACCGACCTGGGAAGAAGCGAGAGAACGGCTGAAGGATGTGGGAGCCCGATCCGTGGATATCCTTCTTGAACAAGCTTATGCCCATGAATCTGCTGGAGCTTATGAGCAGGCCGCCCAATTAATTTTCCGTGTGGATGATTTGACTCTAAGCGCCCGGTCAGTGGGAGTGATCCTTTCCCTTCCCCGGGATTATGAAGAATTTCGTCAAAAGATAATTGATAATGCCGTAGAATCTGTTTTTCAACTGGCTTTCCAGGCTGAAAAAGCCGGGAACTGGCCTCAAGCTATAAGGGAATTTGATCACCTGAAAAGAAATTACCCCTTGTCTCCCCCTCAATTGCAGAGGGTGAACCAGGCCGCGGCAAGGGTTTTTACCCAGTGGGCTGAGCAGGATTTTGCCCGGGGACGTTTTATGGCAGCCTTTGATCATACTCAAAGAGTCATAGATCTCTTTGGGCCGGAGAGCCCGGACAGCCAGAAAGCTTTGAAGATTCAAAAGGCAGCCCTAAATGCAGGAACCTTGAGTGTGGCTGTTCTTCCTTTTGATTCTTATGAAAAGGAAGAAAATGAAGTGCCGGCTGAAATAGAGCAGGAATTGTATGACATCCTTATCTATGAATATCTTTCTAATCCGGTTCCTTTTGTGGCTGTGGTTGATGCGGGAAGAGTCCATAGAGAGGTGCGGCGTTTCCATATGAAAGAAAAGCTTCTCACACCCGGAACAGCATCCCGGATCGGGATTTCCCTGGGCACGGATTTTGTCGTGATCGGGAGGATTGATTCTTTCTCAAGAAGGGAGGAAATCCTGGATAAAACAACACACAGAGTACCTCTTAGAAAAAATCCTGCTTCTACTACCCATTATATGGAACAAAGATATTGGTTGATATTGACCGCTTCAGTGGAGATTCATCTGATCAGTTCAAGAAGAGAACGGGTAATGGATAGAGAAACCATCACCTATGAAGCCAAAGATAAATTCAGGAGAGGGATCTATGATGGGGATCCCACTCAGTTGGACCTGTCTTTATCTGAGCAGAAACTTTTTGATAAAGAAGAGCTTTATCGGGCAGAGCAGGAACTGGTGGATCGATTGCTTGAAGAGTTGGCAGAACACATTGCTGAGAACATTTTTGATGAAGTCTTGAGATACGTCCGGTAAATTTCCATTTCTTTGTTCAAAATCATTATTTTTTAAATATAAAAAGGTTGGATCTGTATTTTTGGAATTAATTTCCTTTGATGAAGGCTTCATCCCATCCAGGATAAATTCCATATTTTATGCTTTTTTTAAAGGGATCAAGGGTCCGGTCAAAAAGTTCTTTCCGACTCAAATTCCCCTGGATTTATTCATTACAAAGGTGTATGGGGAGGATCATTAAATTTTTTCTCATGTGTTTTCCTGTTTTATATGATTTTTCATATTGATCAAATCAATAAGAAGAGCATACCCAGTTTCTCTTCTTCCGGCCCCAGGCCCTACAATGGTCACAGGCCCCAATTCGTCGGTCATAAAGGTTAAGGCATTGGTGGCTTCATTAACACCGGCAAGAGGATCAGATAAGGGAAGTTTCTCGGGTGAAACAGAGGCCAGTACAGAGCCGTCCCTTTGAATCTCGGCTCTGCCGATCAGTTTCCACCTTTTATCCTGCTTTTTGGCTTGCTGGATATCATTCATAGAAATACCGGTGATGCCATGGGGTTTTACATCTGACCATTCCATCTTTTTTCTGAGCACAACATTGGTCAGAATCACTACTTTTCCAAGGGCATCAAGTCCTTCCACATCCCCTGTGGGATCAGCTTCGGCATATCCCAGCTCCTGCGCTTTTTTCAATGCTTGCTCATAAAACATTCCCTCCTCCATTCGAGTGAGGATGTAATTGGTGGTTCCATTAAGAATTCCCTTGAATCCTGTGATTTCATTTCCGGCCAAGGTGTATTGGACAAGATTCAATGCTGGAGTCCCTGCAAGAACCACTCCTTCGAATCCATAATAGACTTTGTTTTTTCGGGCAATTTCCCGGAGTTCAAAAGCCTGTTTCACAGGAGGACCTTTGTTGGTAGATACCACATGTTTTCCGGCATCCAAGGCGGTTTTGATATGAGTGAGTGCAGGTTCACCTGTTTTGACATCTGTATAGGTGACTTCGATGATGGTGTCTGCATTGGTCTTGGTGATGGTTTCAAGACCATCCATTTTTTTAATACCCAAAGGATAGTTTTCCAAGGATTTTCCGTGCTTTACCAGGGAAAGGATATCCCTCATGTTCAGTCCTTTTTCATCATACACTGATCCTTTTTTAAAGTCTGAAATGGCTACTACTTTAATTGATAGGTCATAGAGTTTCTTGAGTCTTTCTTCTTTTTCCAGGATGATCTCGGTAAAACCCTGGGCTACTGTTCCGTATCCAATAAAAGCTATGTTCATATCCATGGAATTCTTTCCTCCTTATAGGCAGCTTTTGGATACAACAATAAAGCGGTCCTAAATGATAATTCCTTTGCTGCTAATTTCATCAAATTTGTATTTTTTGAATAAATCCGTTTTTAATCATACACATAAAAAGCAGGTATGGTCAAAAAAGAATCCATTCTCTCCGCGACTCTATACGAGGAAGCAATAAAATTAGAAATTCATTTATATGCAGGAAGTAGAATGACAAATAGAAAGAATATAACAAAGAATTTTTTTCTCATGATGGCTTCCCTTCATTCCCGCATATTTTCTGGTAGGAAACCAAACGGGCATTTATAGCCACAATGATTGTGCTGAGCGACATCACCAAAGCTCCCACTGCCGGAGCCAGCACAATCCCATATGAGTAAAGAACCCCAGCTGCCAGAGGAATAGCGATCACATTGTAACCTGTAGCCCAGGCTAGATTCTGCTTCATTTTTCTGCGGGTGATCCGGGAAAAATTCAAAATATGGCAAACATCCATAGGATTATTTTCTACCAGGATCACATCTGCTGTTTCAGCAGCTACGTCTGTTCCAGCACCGATAGCCACTCCCAAATCAGCCTGTGCCAAGGCAGGTGCATCATTGATTCCATCTCCAACCATAGCCACGATTTTGCCCTGTTCTTGAAGATGTTTGACTTTTTCAGATTTTTTATCAGGGAGTACTCCGGCAAACCAGGTTTCTATACCCAGTTCTTGAGCCACAAATTCAGCGGTGGCTTTATTGTCTCCGGTAATGAGCGCGACTTCAATTTCTTTTTTCTTAAGCTCTTCCACAGCACGCCGGGAGTCTTCACGGATCAGATCGGTCATTCCAATAACACCTCGGATTTTTCCGTCGGAAATAACAAAAACCGTTGTTTTTCCTTCTTTGGCCAGTTTTTCCATGTTATCCGCTGCTTTTTGATTCTTTTCAAAATCTTCTAGAAGGGTTTTATTTCCGACAAAAACAGTTTGATTTTCTACTTCAGCCTGGGCTCCTTTTCCGGGCAAAGCTTTAAATCCTGAGGGATCCGGAATATCCAATTCTTTTTCCTGGGCTTTCCGGACAATTCCTCGGGCAATGGAATGTTCGGATTCCTTTTCTACAGCAGCAGCTGATTCCAGAATTTTTTCCTTTGGCCAATCAGAAAGGGAAATCACATCTGTGATCCCGAACTCTCCTTTGGTCAGAGTGCCGGTCTTATCAAACATGACTGTCTGGATTTTTCGGGCTTCTTCAAAAGCAGTGCGGTTCCGGATCAGCAATCCGTTTTTGGCTGAAAGCGTTGTGATCACCGCAATGACCAGCGGAATGGCTAATCCTAGGGCATGGGGGCAAGTGATCACCATGACCGTAACCATCCGCTCTAGAGAGAACACGAAACTCTTTCCATACAGAATCCATGCAGCGAGTGTCAGCATCCCCACTGTTACCGCAATCACAGTTAACCAGAAAGCTGCCCTGTCTGCAAAACCCTGGGCTTTGGATTTGCTTTGCTGGGCTTTTTTAACCAGTTCGATCATCTGGTTCAAATAGGAATCTTTGCCGGTTTTAGACACTTTTACAGTTAAGGAACCGTTTCCATTCACCGAACCTCCGATGACCTCATCTTGTTTTTGTTTGACTACAGGTTCTGATTCACCGGTTATCATGGATTCATCGACTTCGGACTCTCCTTTGATTATTTTCCCATCCACAGGGATTTTTTCACCAGGTTTGACCAATACATTATCTCCCTGGTTTAATTCTTTAATGCTCACATCTTCGATCTCCGCTTCAGAGACAACTTTATGGGCAGTGGAAGGCATCATTTGAGCCAGCTCTTCCAGAGCCCGGGATGCGCCCATCACAGAACGCATTTCAATCCAGTGCCCCAACAGCATAACATCGATTAAGGTTACCAGCTCCCAGAAAAAGACCTTACCTTTGACACCCAGGACAACTAGACCCGAATAAACAAACGCCACGGAAATCGCCAGGGCGATCAAGGTCATCATCCCCGGCTGGGTATCCTTTATCTCCTGGAAGGATCCTTTAAGAAAGGGCCAGCCCCCGTAGATGTATATAAAAGTAGACAGGGCTAACAATAATCCCATCCTTCCCGGAAAATCCCAGGATACACCGAGAAAAGACTGAATCATGGGCGATAGAATCAAAACCGGAACAGTGATACCCAGGGATATCCAAAAACGGGTCTGAAAATCTTTCAGCATATGTTTGTGGTGGTTTTGATGCTCTTGTTTGTGTTCATGCATATTTTCCTCCTTACCGATCTCTTAATCCAATTTATCCCTTAGGGCACCTGATTTCTCTTCTTAAAATAATGATGACCCAATTCTTCCCATAAAATTTTTATACATGCGGCAACAGGAATAGCAAAAAGAAGTCCCAGCAATCCCCCGATCCAGCCTCCGATAAAAACCACCACCAGGATGGTTAAAGGATTTAAGGTGGTGGATCGGCTCTGCACCCAGGGAGTCAAGACATATTCCTCGATCACATTCACGCCTTGAAAAACCACAGTAGGCCAGATAATGACAGCAAACAGGTCAAAACCAACAGCTTCTGCCCCTGACGTCATCTCCAAATATTTCACCAGAATCACAGAAATCCATCCAATAGTTGAAAGATAAGGAACAATACTCAAGAGCCCAGTAGCAATACCAAGAAGAAACCAGTAAGGAACTCCAACCAAAAACCACCCTGCGGAAAAGAGAACAGAAATCATCAAAGATATGAGCAGCCGCCCTCTGAAAAAATTACCGATGGCATTATCCATGCGGCTAAGTATATGCAAGGTATGTTTTCTTTTTTTTGGGGGAATATATTTCTTAATGCTTTGGATAATCTTATTGAAGTTCATAGAAAAAACAAAGAAAGAAATGGGAATGAGAATAATCCAAAAAAATACCATGACTGAGGTGCCGATGACGCTCCCTATAAAAGGAATGATGGTTCTTGATTTCACATCTAGTTTTTCCAGAATAGCCCCTGGTTTTTGTGGAAGTTCTCCAAGGGGAACTCCATACTGTTCTCTCAGGGTTTGCCAGTAGTCGGGTAAACTCCGGACAAGATTAGTGCCCTGTTCGATTAGAGGAGGAACCAACCATATGGATGTGGCTATGACCAAAGCGAGGGCAGCGGCTAAAATCAGAATGATGGTTAATTGTTTGGGGAAATGAAGACGTTTATGAGAAAAATTGACTGTGGGATTGAAGAGATAGGCCAGAAGAAGACCCAGGAATACAGGAAGGAGGATGGCCCGCAGATAAAAAGCCATGATGAAAATGAGGACCATCAATCCAGCCCAAAAAAGGTCTCGGACCGCGGTGATTTCCCATATATGAGGTCCAGATTTGTTTGAAAGGCTTTTTTTGTTAGGACTTTTTTCCATCAATTGTATCCAGTTGTTCGATTTTTTTGTTCAGAGAAGATTTCTCAAGTATTTTATCATATTCTTTCAAGATTTTTTTTATATTTTGGAATTCTGAATCATCCTTTATAGGGATGTCGGTCATTCCCTTTTCTTCCATAGTTTTCAGAATCTTATGCACGGTTAAGGCTTCGGGAGACAGACCAGGCTGATAACCGATTTCTTCGTGTTTTTTGTGGATGGTTTCTGTAATCAATCCATTATTCACTAATTCTTCCAGAAGGTGGTTGACCAACTGTCCTGAGATTCCCAATTCATTGGCTATCATATAGGCAGAAGGAGGAGATGCTGCTGGGTCCTTGAAATTTTTCACAATGAAATGAACAATGCGAAGTAAAATCATTTTTTTTGCCCGAATATTTATAGGAGCTAGGGCATGCCTGAAATCTATAGTCTTTACATTCTCATAAGCATACGAAATCTCAGCACCAAACAGCAAGGATATCCAGCTGAACTGAAGCCAAATGAGAAAAAGAGGCAGGGCAGCTAAGCTCCCGTAAATGGCATTGTATACTGAAACCATCACCTGGAGGCGTATGTAAAAATTAAAAAATAATTGATACAGGGTCCCTGATATAATGCCGGCCACCAACCCGGCTTTCAGACTGACTCTGCGGTTGGGCATAAACATGATAAAAAAAGCGAACAAAAACCAGATAATGACATAAGGGATGAGATTGAGAAGAAAAGTAATGACTTTATTGAGATACCCAAAAACCGAAGAAGTATTGGCAATGGCTACAGTCAAGCTGAGAGAGATGAGGAGGAGAATGGTTCCCACAAAGATCATGGAAAAATAATCCTTGATTTTTACAGACAGGGTTCGTCCTTTTTTGATTCCCCAGATTTTGTTGAATGAGAGTTCGATGTTACTGAGAACAAGGGTGACCGCAACAAAAAGAAATACAAGCCCCAGTCCGGCCACCAATCCTCCTTTGGCTTTCTGCAGAGTAGTTTGCGCAAATTCAAGGATCATGGTCTCCACGTCTCCGGGAAGGGAAAGCTGTACTTGGATTTGTCTTTGCAGGACATCTTGAAGCCCGAATCCTTTGGCTACCCCAAACGCTAAAGCCATCAGGGGAACCACAGACAAAAGGGAATAGAAGGCCAAGGCTGGAGCTCTAAGAACAAGTTGGTCTCGAAACAGCTTCTGGAATGAGAACAGGAGAATCTTTAAGTACTTGACACCGAATTTCTTGATACCGCTCAAAGTTTCCCATTGGATTTTCCAAATATCTTCTTTTAGAAACTTCTTAACTCTTTGGAACAAATAACACCTCTTTAAATCCGGATTTTCTTGTTAGTAGAAGTACTGATGATTATAAGGATTTCCTGTGCTATTTTCATGCCAAATTCCCTGCTGAATCAAAATGAATAACCTGCAACATGAAAATGAGTTTAAATCTGGCACAACTTTTGCTGAGAATAATAATGTATTAAAATAAACGTATGTCCGTCAAGATTGGCTTTTTAAGCCCTTTGGAATATTATAAATTCGGAATCTTGATGGTTACGGAATATATAAGAAAGGAATGCTATGAGTGAAAAACACTTTTTTCTAGGAGCCATGGCTGGATTTGTAGTAGGACTGCTATTTGCTCCCCAATCAGGCAAAAAGACCAGGGAAGAGACGAGGACATATTATTTTGAGATGAAAGACAAAATATTGGAAAACCTTTCTGAAATCAAAGACGTTACTAGAGAGACTTATGAAAACGTGGTCAATACTGTGGTGAGAGGATATGAAGATGCTAAGCTGATCACTTCTGCTGAAGCTTCTCAGATTAGAGAAGAGCTCAAACAGGGTTATAACCGGATCAAAGATCTTATCTCTGAACCTACTATGCCTGAGGAAGAGTAAAAACAGCTGGTTTGTTTTCATCAATTATGAGAGCATAAAGGAAAAAGCAGAGTTCGTTTTTTTTGTTTTGCAGAACAGGACTTTGTCTTATCAGACAATACTAAAACTGTCATTTGATTACTCAGGAAGTAACGCAAAAACGCGAGCCGGGGATCCTGTGCCATCAGTAATGAGCATGGGGATGACATAGAGTTTAGCTCCCTCTGCAGGAAGTTTATCCAGGTGGGCGATATTCTCTAAGGCTAATTTGTCCGCGGCAAACATAATCCTGTGAACCATAAACTCTGATGATTTCCCATAATCAATGCTTGGTGTATCAATGGCGATTCCTGTGATGTTCCTTTTTTCTGTAAGAAATTCTGCAGATTCAGGAGAAAATCCAGGGAAACTTAATTCTGGAATCGCTTCCTCCCCTGTTTTCTCAGTACCAAGAACTTTCATTTTGTCCGGATAATATTGGGTATCGATTCCTGTGTACATGATGATCCAGGCACCCTCAGGAATTTTTCCATATTTTTTTTCCCAACCTTTGATGTCCTCTACAGAAAGAAGATAATTCCTGTTCTCATTACATTTTTTTGTGACATCGATTTTCACAGCAGGTCCGATCCACTCTTCCAAAGGTATCTGGTCTATGGTCCGTCCGTTTTCAGAAAAATGAATAGGCGCATCAGCATGGGTTCCTCCGTGCTCAGCAGCACTGAATTTGTTGGAAGCATACCAATAGCCTTTTTCTGTAAATCCCCAGGAATCTTTTTCAAGATGAAAGGATTCAGCTGTGGGCCAGTAGATGGTATCCTCATTATAGGGATAAGTCATGTCCAATAATCTTTCCTGAATTCCTTTATCAGATTGGGAAGCGCAGCTCATAAAGGAATAAAATATGACGGAGAGGACAGCGAACAAAACCAACTTTGAAAGAATTTTCTCGTTTTTCATTTTTCCTCCTCTGTTTTATTCTTTCCTCCATTTCACCATAAAGATGTCTTTTTATTTTCTTTCAAATACTTTCTCTTGGCCTCGTTTTAAGGAGAAAATTATTTTTTTTCCCTCAATTTCTATGGCATATTCACCAGGAGGTAAAGGTATCCAATTGGCAGTGGCATCTACGCTTCCTATTTTTTTCCCATTTTTATCATAAATATTATGTCCACTGAAACTGGCTGATTTTACAGTCACGGTACCAGGATAAAGCTCTGTTGTTTCTCCCTTTTCAATGATCACTGTCCAAGGAATATCACCAAACATGACATCATAGGTCCCTGGCAAAATAGTCAGGGTATCATCGGTCCTGCTGACCCAACCGAATTCCCTGCCGGTTTCATTCTCCAATACTTGTTGCCCCTGAAGAGTTGTATTCTTTATACAAAGCCACCCTGGTTCCAGCACAGTGGTTTCTCCGGCTTTGACTTCCACGCTTTTCCATTCTGAATTTCCTATAGAAACGTTGTATATTCCTGAAGGAACTTTAATGGTATCTTTTGTTGTGCTGATCGAGCCTACTTCTTCTCCAGACTCAGCATCCGTGACTTTATGACCCTGGAGTTCGGGTCCTGTTATACTCAGCCATCCAGTGCCCTCTTCTTTTTCCACTTTGATCACCTCAGCGGTAAAGGCTTTTTTCAACATTTCTATCAAATCATTTGTACTTGAAGCTGAGAAGTACTGACCCCCGGTCACCTTTGATATACATTCGAGCTGTTGTTTGGTTACAAAATCCACTCCAAATCCAACTGTATGGACAATAAGATCCATTTCTCGCTGTTCTTTTAATTTTTTGGCGGTTACACAGGGATCCCCTTCGCAGGTTTCTTTTCCATCACTGACCAGTATGATGGTTCTTGGGCTTTCCATATCATCAGAAAAGTCTTTAACTGCAAGATTCAGGACATAAGTAATGGGCGTATAGCCTCTTGCTTTTAAAGAATCCAGAGATGAGATGATTTTTGTTCGATTTGCTTCCAACTTTCCAAAATCAACCAGTAATTGAGTGTCCTTGCAGTCTTTTTTTTCTCTCGGAGATTGATGGCCGTAAGCCCTAAAAGCGATTTTCAGGTCATCGGGCAGGTTTTGAATGAGTTCCTTTACTGCTTTTTTTGCCGCTGATATTTTGAGTTCACCGCTTTGGATTTTTGCATTCATGCTGCCTGAAGCATCGAGGATTAGTTCTATAGTTTTAGGATTGTCTTCAGCCTTAGCATTCCCTAAAGCAAAAAGAAGAATTAGGGAGATAAATAACAGAATCTCAATGGTAGATGAGGATATTATTCTTTTCATAGGGACCTCCTTTATTTATTATTCCAGTGCAAGATAAACTCTTTATATTTTCTTGTTAAATATAAGGGAGATGCTTTGGCTGGTCACTCAAAATACCAAAGCATCTCCTTAAAATATGTTCCTTTCGGTCTTTGCTGCTATTTTTTTGGCGGCGGTGGTGATTGCAGTGGAGTGAGATCATCCTGGTCTATGACAGCTCTGTTCCACCATTCTGGAGTCCGAACTCGACCCACTTTTCTGTTCTCCGGGTCATAGATGCGGAAGTGGTTGTACTTAACAAGAAGATAATCCCCCAGCTCCCACCAGGCTTTGATTACTGAATTGGCGTGATTGACGGAAAAGTTGGTAAGAAATTGTCTGGCCTTCTCAGGATCCTTAGGGTATAGGTCTAAAGCAGCTTCATCCATAATGGGGATATTCTGAAAAGCCATTCCTTCCCATTTTTCCTGGGCTTTCTTGACGTCTTTTATAGCATAGGAGTAGACCACTTGAGTATGGAAATCTACATAATCCGATGCCCATCGGGCAGAATCCCTGTCAAAGACATAATGGTCGCCAACCCGAAAGGACTCAGGAAGTTCGGCAATGCCGCAGTAAAGGGGCATATAACAGGCAGTATCCTGGGCTCCGAAAGAAAGCCATAAAATCCCGCCGATATGATCAGGCAGCCATCCTCTACACTGCGTTATGGTGGTGTATTCCACATTATTTACAGAGATGCACCGAGGACCATTGTATCTTTGTTTGTCTACCTGAAATCCGTGGTAGTAGTTGGGATTGGAAAAAGGACCTCCTTTGATTCCCTCGGTCGGATCGAACATGGCGTCCTGGTATTTATCCCGGGTAATGGTCATGACATCATGAACAGAAAGCTTTTTGTCCGGCTTCACTGAGAAAGGAAGGTCCATGTTTTCTGTAGCAGGATCCAGGTCCAGGGAAGGGGCCACAATATCAAAAAAGCGCCATAGACGTCCTCTTCTCCCCTGGGTGCTCACAGCGCTTCCATGAGTTGGTGAATAGGCTTTCTTCCAGCTGAACGGTTCTCCGCTTTCCGGGTCATAGAAGCCGTTCTCTACAGCATAGGAGATCGCATTGGATGAAGCCATAAAATAAGCTTTGTTATCCAGGTCAATTTCGCCAATGCGAGACTCATTGGGAGTAACACTGACATGGTCATCAGGGACACGCTGAGCACACCAGACTGCACCGGGTTTTCCACTGTCCGGAGTCCAAAGGGGTCCCACCGGCATGATCTCGAAAATCCAGACCTCGTTGGGATCTGATACAGCCAGCATCTCGCCGGCATCATTGAATCCATATCCATAAGTGGTTGCCAGGTTTCCCATAACCCGAATGGCTTCTCTTGCGGTTTTGGCTCTTTCCATAGCCATGAGAGTTAGCATGGTGATGTCAAATTTAGCAGACGGAGTGGGATTTCTCATCTTAGTCCGACAGCCAATGGTTGATTCCCCCATTCCTACTTGTTTTTCATTCATGTAGCCGAACATTCCGTGGATATAGGCATAGGTGTGGGGGACCTGCGGAATGTCCAACCCTGTGTAATTGTCCTTGTACCTTTCCCATTTCACTCCTTGTTCGGGAGGCCAGGTTTTGTACTGGCTGATATGATAGATCTTGCGGACATCGCCTTCCTGGTGGTCTGCTGCTGGAATATAGCGGAAGGTCCAGTCGCATATACCGCAGTCGCAGGTGTGGGTGGTCATGGTTGAACCATCAGTAGAAGCATCTTTTCCTACTAGGATGGATGTGCATCCCTCCAAGTACTCATAACCCTCTTGGCTCTCCTTATCAAAGTTTGGCGTTTGGATGACAAAAGCACTCACAACCGCCAGTGTGAGGATGAGCAAACTCAAAAATAACAGGGCTCTTTTCGAATTCATCCTTTACCTCCTTGTTTATATAATCATAATTTTAAAACACATTGTTGAAGAGAGCAATTTTTCTCTCTCGTTTAAAAGGATTTTTTCCAACCACGAATATTCTTCACTCAAATTCTTCTGTTCTCCTGCTCTTAATGGGTGTGTCAATAATCATACACATAAAAAACAAATTCAGTCAATAAAAAATACATAAGAAGTGAGCCTTATATAAAATGAGTTTGTTCCTCATATTTGTAAGGAACTTTTTTTTTGTAGATATCGTATATTTTTATGAGATTTGAATATGCCAAAAAAGGATGTTGTTTCCTTATCATTTATTTTGCAATTCTGCATTCTAGAATAATCAGGATAAATAAAATTCAGGAGAAGGCATATGATCAAAAATTACATAAAAACCGCCCTACGCAATCTTCGCCGCCATAAAGGCTATGCTTTTATCAATATCGCAGGACTGGCCATTGGAATGGCTTGCTGCCTCTTGATCACTTTTTTTGTCTTGTACCAGTTGAGCTATGACAAATATCATAATAACGCTGATCGAATTTATCGTCTTTGCTCAGATGCTCAACTGGGTGGAAAAATCATGCAGATGCCTCTCAGTAATGAGCCCATAGGACCTGTGCTGGAGCGTGATTATCCTGAAGTCCTGAGCGCTGCTAGATTGAAATGGAGAAGCCGGATTCCCATCAAATACCAAGACCAGCTTTTTTATGAGGAAGGGGTCTTTTGGGCTGACAACTCCATTTTTGAAGTCTTTACTTTTCCCATGATCAGCGGAGATCCCCGAAATGCTCTGGATCGAGCTTATACAGTGGTCTTGACCCGCAGCCTGGCTGAAAAATATTTCGGAAACCAGGAACCTGTAGGGAAAATACTCAAGCTCAACAACCGGGAAGACTACACTGTTACTGGAGTGGTGGAAGATGTGCCGGACAATTCTCACTTTACCTTCAGCATGCTGTGTTCGTTTGAAACTTTGTATGCATCCGGACGCGAAGAGAGGGACACTTGGTTTAATTTCAATCTATATACTTATGTCCTGCTTCCAGAGAATTATGATAAAACCCAATTGGAAGCCAAATTCCCTGCGCTAGCCGACCATTACATGGGGGAACAGATGAAATCCATGGGCGGAAAGATCAATTATTTTCTTCAGCCCTTGACCCGGATTTATCTTTACTCCCACATGGAAAATGAAATCGCTCCAACTGGTGATATCCGCAACGTATATGTTTTTTCAGCCATTGCCTTTTTTATTCTTTTTATTGCCTGTATTAATTTCATGAACCTGGCCACTGCCCGCTCTTCTCTTCGAGCCAGAGAGGTAAGCATGAGAAAAGTAGTAGGAGCCCGGAAAAAAGAATTAATAGCACAGTTTATAGGAGAATCTTTTATTTACAGCTCTCTATCCATGATCATAAGTCTTGTCCTGGTTACCCTGGCACTCCCCTATTTCCGGTCTATGGCTGGAATCGATTTCCGGTTACATTTCGTGGATTTCAGGTGGATGATCCCTGGTTTCTTAGGGTTGGTCTTTTTTGTAGGACTGGCTGCTGGAAGTTATCCTGCGGTATTCCTGTCGTCATTTCAACCAGCTCATGTTCTTAAGGGGGAAACAAAAGCGGGCCTCAGTCATTCTCGGTTTCGCAGGATTCTGGTGACAGCCCAGTTTGTGATTTCAGTTGGCTTGATTATTGGAACCGGAATCCTCAACAACCAGGTTCGTTTTATGAAAAACACAGACCTGGGATTTGACAAAGAAAGCATGGCTGTGCTTCCCATTATGGACAATGAGGTAAGAAATTCACTGGATTCTATTAAGACCCAGATCAAAGAAATTCCCGGTGTGATAAGCACCGGAGCGTCATCTGTAATTCCTGGAGGAGAACCAGATACCAATCCCATAATTCCCCAAGGATTTAATCCAGAACAAAACTATTTCATGGATCGGATGGATGTGGATTCTGATTTTATCCCAACCCTGGGTATAAAGATGGTAAAAGGCCGGAATTTTTCCCGGGAATTCGGCACTGACTCTGAACAAGCCGTGATTATCAATGAAACCGCTGCCCGTGCGTTCGGATGGGAAGACCCGGTTGGTAAAACCATCCAGCGTCCCACCGGTTCCACACCCAGCAAGGTGCAGTGGAATACCATGACAGTTGTCGGAGTGGCCAAGGATTTTCATATCCGGTCCCTTCACCAGAAGGCAGCTCCTCTGTACATCACCAATATTCCCCGTTATTTGGATATGCTTTCCATCAAAATCAGAAAATCCGGGAAATCTGAAATCCTTGGCCGGATCCGGGAAATATGGAAATCCGTTGACCCTGGTCGGCCTTTTGATTATTTCTTCCTGGCAGATAGCTTTGATTCCCAATACAGGGCTGAAGAGAAATTAAGTGGTATCTCAACTTTGTTCAGCATATTCGCGGTTGTTGTGGCTTGTCTAGGGCTCTTTGGTATGGCCTCATTCGCCACTGAGCGCCGAAGACGGGAAATCGGCATACGGAAAATGATGGGGGCCTCGATCACCAATGTCATGGTTTTGCTTACCAAAGACTTTGTAAAGTTAGTTATCCTGGCTAATTTGATCGCCTGGCCCGCTGCCTATTTCGTGATGAAGAAATGGCTGCAGAATTTTGCTTACCAAACGCCCATAGGATTCGGCATATTCCTGCTCACCGGATTTCTCTCCATTGCCATAGCCCTACTCACGGTCAGTTATCAATCTGTACGCGCCGCCCTTTCAGACCCTGTCCAAGCTATAAAATATGAATAGAATCTTTAAATCATAATTCTGCATCCTATCCAAGGCCTATTCAGGTTAAATAAATCGAAAAAAGAACTCGATAATCCGGTTGAGACGATCCATGCGTTGTTTGGGGTTATTAGTACGGGATAAGTCATGACCTTCATGAGGATAGCGGACATACTCTCCCGGTCTCTGGGTGAGATTTTCAGGAGGAGGGGCATAACTCCGCATTAAAGCTAAAACTTCAGCTGTTATGGGAGCAGAAAGAGAAGTTCCCGCTACATAATCATTTTTAAATTTTTCCATATACACAGGCACCAAAACAAAAACATCTTTAGAAGGAGCCACCACATCAACAAAAGAGCTGGGTATGGAATGGGGCCAGCGTTATAAATTTATTTTGGAATTTTTTCATTGACTTGGGGTCTCCCTTTTTTCTCCATTGAGAGAAAAGAGGTTCATCTTTTTGATAGGCGATATTCATGATCCTCTCAAAAAGATAAAAAATGATGAAAAAGATCCAAAATAGGATTGAAGGGGACGGTTCTCTTTATTCTCTTTTCCCTTCTTTTTGATATCAGTAAAAATACAAATCATAAATTCTATCTTTTAACTGAGATAAAGAGAACTGTCCCCGTTTTGTCTTGTTTTTTTAATTGCCGCCGGTAAATTCTTGGAGTTGTTCGGCAACTTTTTTATCAAATATAAAAGCTTTTTGTCCGGCTGTATGGGCTTTTTCTGCCGCCTGGTTGTAAATCGAGAGGAAGTGCCGGTAGTCCTGGGCTACTTTTTTGGCTTCTTCCAATCCCAAATGATTTTCAATAACCGCAAACATATCTGAGCCCACCACATAGGCTGGACCCTGGAGACCGCTCATCCATTTTTCGAGTATTTCTTGGGGTGTGATTTCGCCTTTCATATTCAGCATGACGTCTTTTTCAGCCTCTTGATAAAGCTCTGGCAGTCGGTCGAGGTTTTTCTCCCATTGGGAAGCCAGCATCTGATACATTTCATTTTTACTTGATTTCATTTTGTTGAGGTTTGACCTCACCTGGTTTATGAAATGGGTAGGCATGCCTTCCGCAGCCAACAGCTCGACTAAGAACAGCTTTTCTTTATCTTCTACATCGGTCATATGTTTTTCTGTGCAGGAGCTGAATCCGGAATGATGCATCTCGTGGGCAAAAGTCTCGATAACGTTTTCCACGTAAACTTCCCCTGTCGGTGTTTCGGGAAGCTGAAGAAGGTCATAACCGTTTTCCTCCCCTACTGAGAATGCGCTTGAAGCCCCGAATAAAACCACATAGAACTGGTTGCTGATGTCTGCGTCATCTGGAAGGTATTTTCGGGCAAGTGACAATGCCGCGTCTTTGACTTGGGCTTTTTTTAATTGATGGAGGTCTTGTTTGAGCTGGTCTGTGTTCTCAAGGGCAGAAATCCAGAGTTTTTGTCTCATGCCAAAGGAAGTCAGGGAGCCATCCTCGTTTTTCAGCGGTTTGTCTGTGGGTATTTTTTGGAGGGCTTCCATGATAAAGGTGTAAAATTTTTCAGTATCCCATTCCTTGAACCGCTCCCAGTGGTGGATAATGGACTGGCATCCTTTGGTGGGAGCCACTTCTTCCATAAAACGCTGTCTTATGTTTTCCATTCCCGGATTGGTTTTCACAAATTCCAGCCACTGAATGGCTTTTTCCGCCATCTGATAGTCTACAGTTACCATGGCTTTGGGGGTGACTTCTTCTTTATCCTGAGCTTTGGGTTGGCAAGAAAAAAAAGAGATAATCAGGATCGGAATCAGAATGAAGGTAATTTTTTTCATAACATTCTCCATTTTTTTATGAATAATCCAGGTTTATTTGCGTTTAAATAAATTTTTTCAGATATTATAAAGAACAAAATTTGTTAGCTTTTTATGAATTTAGTATTATAACAGAAAATAGGCCGTAAACCAATAAAACAGATTCATTCTAAGTGTTGTGCCTGATTCATCTGCATCACAGCAGGCAGCAGAACCTGTCTGAAAAAAAGGCTCACCGGGGAGCGGCTTAAGCCGCTGTGCATCCCTCCAATATTGGTCAAGACAACTACAGTGATATCCACATCTTCCAGCCAATACATCATGGCAGTGAATCCCAAAGTCCCTCCGGAGTGTCCGTAGGCGGCATGGTCCTCATAATAGTCATCAATCCTCATCACGCCCTGCATGTATTTAAACCGGGGACTGCGGGCTTTTTCAGGAGGATAATAAGTGAAGACTTCTTTGTGCATTTCAGGGCTGAGAAGCTCCCCATCCTGAATGGCTCGAGCCCACCGGACAAGGTCGGTGGATGATGAGACCATGCCCCCGGCTGCCCATTCAGGAGAAAGATTAGCTGGTGTGGATTCCACCACATAGGGCCGGATCTGGGTGAAACCTCGGTGCACTCCCGCTGCCTCATCAAACTGGGGCGTAGCATAGTGATAGTGATGGACATAGCCGCCGGGAGTTTTCTCAAAAGACTCCAGAAAGGTGTCCTCCAGATGAAGGGGTTGAAGAATTCTTTCTCGAATCTCTGTGGCTACAGATCTGCCGGTCACGGCTTCGATCACAAGCCCCAGGATGGTGTAGTTGGTGTTGGAATAGGAATAGCGATCTCCGGGTTTGAACTGAGCGGTCATCCCTTGACCGGTGACATACTCAAGGGTCTCAGTCTTTCCCCAGACATATCCCAAATTCATTTGGTCGCCCCGTCCTTTTCGAATCCAATCAGGCTGAAATTCCCAGGTGGGAATTCCGCTCTGATGATTCAGCAGCTGGCGCAGGGTTGCCTTGTCCGTGTTAGGAACCCGACGCACGATTTCAAGATCAACATAATCCGTGGGTGTTTTATTCAAATCCAAACGGCCTTCTTCTGCCAGTTGAAGAATCACTTGGGCTACAAAAGTCTTGGTAATGCTTCCGATACCGAATCGGTCTTGAGATTTTATGGGTATTTTTCGGGATACATCGCTGTATCCTGCTGTGCCGGTCCAAACCACACGGTCACCTTTTCCCACAGCCACGGAAATGCCGGGGATTCCCATGGAAATCCCGCTAATGAGGGCATCTTCCAATGCCTTATCATTTTCCCATGTTTGCAGGGAATCCGCATGGAGTGGCAGGATATAAATCAGTAGGAGAGCTGCTGAAACGGATGCCCTAACCATTCTGGAAATTTTTGAGTTCATTTGATCCTCCTTAAACATAAACAGATGAAAAATTCCTTAAGATTTAAAGTCCCTTGGCCAGCCCCTCCCCTCTCGGGTCAGAACCGCCAAAGAATCGGACAGGCTTTCCTTGGGCATTGTACTGGATAGTGAGGCCGTGAGCATTTCCTAGGCCGCTTCCCATTATCACATGATGACCTAATTGTTTTAATTTCTCTTGAACAGACTTGGGGATGTCTTTTTCAACCCATAAAAAGCCAGGTTCTACAAAGCTGACCCTGGGAGCTCCAATAGCCTGCTGAATGTTCATCTCAAAATCAATGAGGTTCATCACCATCTGGGGAACGGTCTGTCCGATGGTATGCCCTCCGGGTGTGCCGAGTACAGCCCAGGGTCTGCTGTCTTTCATAATCAGAGTTGGACAGTCTCCGGACAGCTTGTGATGACCGGCATGGGCGTCCATAGGATTGCCCTTGGGTTCAAAGGTGCAGTAAGCCAGAGAATTGTTGAGCCAGATCCCTGTGCCTTCAGGCATGATCCGGCTGCCAAAAGCATTTCCCAGAGTCTGGGTAGCACACACAATATGGCCCTTTTTATCTGCCACCACAAAATGGGTGGTATGAGTGACTTTATTTTCCTTTATTCCAGAGTATTGAAAAGGCTGGGCTTTTTTCAGATCGATTTTTTGGACTTGATTTTTCCAATAGGACTCAGACAACAGACGGTCTAAAGGGGGAGGAGAGAAATCTGGATCCCCGGCATAGGCTAGACGACACCAGAAAGCGTGCTTGGTGACTTCAGCAAACCGGTGCAGGTATCCTGCGGAATTATGTCCCAACTCTTGATTATCAAATTGGCTCATCATTCCCAAACGGATCAGAGAAGGAAAGGCAGTTGAAGGGGGTGAAGCAGTGATGACTTCGTATCCGCGGTAATGGATGCGGATGGGTTCCCACCACTCTGCTTTATCTTCTTTGAGGTCCTGGATGGAGAGAAAACCTTGGGCATTCTTCATAGCCCTATCAATGGCTTGTCCGATTTCGCCGTTATAGAACACTGAAGCGCCCTGTTGGGCCACCAGACGCAAGGAATGGGCTAGGTCTTTTTGGACGAGACGTTCCCCTGGTTTTAGGGGATTCCTGTCACGGCCGCAAAAAGCCTGAGCATGCTCTGGGAAAGAGGGATAAGCTCTTTGGATAAGATGAGCCAGACTTGAACTGATCTCAAATCCTTGCTCCGCCACTTGGACAGCTCGATCAAACAGCTTCTCCCATTCGAGTTGGCCGTATTCTTGAGACAGGGCTTCCCAGGCATGCACATTTCCCGGGGTAGAGACCGCTTTGGCTCCTGTACGGTTGGCTTTGTAATGCAGGGTAGGAGCCCGATACACATCAGAATCTACAGCCCGAGGAATGTGGCTGCTGGGATTGAGAAACCGGGTCTGATTTTTTTTCGCATCATAGATAATAATAGTCCCGTATCCTCCCATACCTGACATGGCCGGTTCCACTACATTCAAAACCGCAGCCACTGCTACAGCGGCATCAAAGGCATTTCCTCCTGCTTGAAGGATATCCAGACCCGCTTGGGTGGCAATAGGATGGGCTGTACTGATCATACCTTTGGTTCCCACAGCGAGTTGGGTGGAGGGTTTAGGAGCAGCCTGATTTTGAGAATCGTTATTGCAGGATAAAAAACAAATCCCGATAAGAAAAATGAGGAAGTAAAAGTATTTTTTCATTTAGCCTGAACTGTTTATAAAAAATAGCGATGTTTTTATTATTAATCTTTTTTCATCGATTTACAAGATTTTATCACGGACAATAATGAAGATGAATGAATTAATGAGAAATGCAAAAAAATGGCTTTGAAAAAAACTAGAATTTATTTTCTCTAAATATTATTATTTTAATGAATTGTTAGGCAAAAGCTAAAAGTCAATAAATCAATAAAGGAGGAGGCAAAATGAAAACATCATTTTATCTGGTAAAATTAAGGAATTTGGCTCGATTAGGAAGTCTTGCCTTAATCATCCTTTTGCTTCTTGTTCCCCTGCTTTCTTTTCAAGAGAAGCGCCCTATGAATTTTACAGATGTGGTGAGTTTGAAAAGAGTCACCGGTCCTAAGCTGTCTCCGGATGGGAAACAGATGATATTCACGGTTTCAGAAGCCCATTGGGATAAGAACAAATATATCTCCCACATCTGGCGGATCAATTCAGATGGCACTCATCTTGTGCAGATGACCAACGGAGAACAGGGAGAAGGAGGGGGATATTGGTCCCCGGACGGACGCTCTATCGCTTTTATCACCAACCGGAATGAAAAATCCCAAATTTACCTTCTTCGGAATGACGGAGGTGAAGCTCTGCAAATAACCCATAATGAGGGCGGAGTCAATGCCATGGAGTGGTCTCCGGGTAGTGATAAGATTTACTACACAGCCACCAATCCTCTGACAGAAGAAGAAAAAAGAAGAGAAAAAGAAAAAGATGATGCCATCATGTTCGAACACGATTACAAACACCGCCATTTGTGGGTCGTGGATGTGGATTCCCAACAAGAAAAACAGATAACCAGCGGTGATTATACAGTGAAGTCTTTTCATTTATCCCGGGATGGATCCCATATTGTGTACTCCAAAGTCCCTACCCCTCTTTACGATGATGTTTTGAATGCTGAGATCTATCTCATGAATGTCTCTGATAAGGAGGGAGTACGAATAACTGACAATCATATTTATGAGACCAGTATTGAACTTTCTCCAGATAGTCAAAAAATCCTTTTTGTCTCTGATGCCAACCAGGATTTTGAAAATTACTATCAGTCCACCTTGTTTGTGGTGCCGGCCCTGGGCGGAACACCAGAGTTGATTCTGCCGGATTTCAAGTATGAAATTTACAGAGCGACCTGGTCTTCGGATGGAGATGAAATCTATTTCACCGCGAATATGGGGGTACACAGCGAGATATTCGGCTTGGATGTTACGACCCAGGAAGTGACACAGCTCACTAACGGGGATCAGGTGATTTATGGTTTTGACTACATCCCCAAGAATAACATGATCACTTATCAAAAGAGCACCCCTAAAAATCCAGGCACTTTTTGGATCACTTCCCTGAAACCTTTCCAGCCCCGAAAAGTTTATGACCCTTATTCTCATTTGGATCAATTCAAGTTGGCTTCCTATGAAACCATTCACTGGGAAAGCACGGACGGAAAAACAGTGGAAGGAATTCTGGTCTATCCTATGGGTTATGAAGAGGGAAAGCGTTATCCCCTGCTGGTCCATACTCACGGGGGGCCCATGTCTTCGGATAAGATGAGCTTTGGTGGCTATGACCACGCTCGTGCCGGAAGAGGGTATGCGATTTTGAAACCCAATTATCGAGGAAGCACTGGATACGGGAATGAGGTTTTGCGCGACATGGTGGGGCATTATTTTCATCATGCGGATGATGATGTATTGACCGGAGCGGATCATCTGGTCAAACAAGGGTTGGCAGACCCGGAACAATTAGGTACTTTGGGTTGGAGTGCGGGAGGACATATGACCAATTGGTTGGTCACACAGACTGACCGTTTTAAGGCGGCATCTTCAGGAGCAGGCGCTTCCAACTGGATCTCTATGTATGCTCAGAGTGATGTACGAATTTATCGAACACCCTGGTTTTTGGGTGACCCCTGGCATAAAGATTCTCCTCTGGAGATTTACCGAAAGCACTCCCCTATCTTTCATGTTTATAAAGCCGCCACCCCGACTCTCATCCTGGTCGGAGAAAATGATCAAAGAGTACCTATGCCCCAGAGTGTTGAGATGTACCGCGGACTCAAAGCCAATAACGTGCCCACAGAATTGGTTGTTTTTCCCAGATCCGGACACGGCCCCAGAGAACTGCGTCACAGACTCTATAAGATGAACAAAGAATTTCAGTGGTTGGAAAAATACATCAGAGGGAAAGAATTTAAATTTGATAAGCCTCCTGAGACCAAAGAAGAAATAGAGTCAAAATAGAGAAAATTATTTCTTAATGAAAGCAGTGAATGAGGATGTTGTTTGGAGAAAATTAAGATTTTTTAGGAGTTGATCAAAGGCCTTTGCTCATGGCGTTGAGGAAATCTCCGTTCGTTTTTGTTTTACTGATTTTCTCAACCAATAGTTCCATGGCTTCCACTTCTGAAAGCTGACTGAGGACTTTCCTTAGAACCCAGATCCGGTTAAGGTCTTTATCATCGATAAGAAGTTCTTCTTTTCGGGTTCCGGATCGGTTGATGTCAATAGCAGGAAAAAGTCTTTTATCCACCAATCTTCGGTCCAAGTTGATTTCCATATTTCCGGTGCCTTTAAACTCTTCGAAAATAACTTCATCCATGCGGCTTCCTGTATCAACAAGTGAGGTAGCAATAATGGTCAAACTTCCCCCTTCTTCTAATTTTCGGGCAGAACCAAAAAATTTCTTAGGTCTGTTAAGGGCGTTTGCGTCAATTCCTCCTGAGAGAACTTTTCCAGATGGAGGGATAATGGCATTATGAGCTCGAGCTAATCGGGTGATACTGTCCAGAAGAATAGTCACGTCCATTTTTGTCTCTACTAGTCTTTTTGCCTTCTCCAAAACGATGTTGGATACCTGTGCGTTTCTCTGTGGAGGTTCATCAAATGTGGAAGCCACTACCTCCCCCTTGATGCTTCTCTGGAAATCAGTGACTTCTTCGGGTCTTTCCGCCACTAGCAAAACAATGAGGATCACTTCGGGATGATTTTTTTCAATAGACTGGGCAATGGTTTTCAAAAGAGTGGTTTTCCCTGCTCTGGGAGGAGATACAATCAAGCCTCTTTGTCCTTTTCCTATAGGAGTGAGAAGGTCCATAACCCTCGCATTTAAGTTTTTGGGGTGACCGTCTTCTAGGTTGAATTTTTCAAATGGATACAAAGGAGTCAAACTATCAAATTGAACGTTTCTGCGGGATTCGATGATTTCTTCGGGTTGTTTGAAATTGATGGCTTTGATTTTTATCATAGCAAAGTACTTTTCTGCGTTTTTTGGAGGTCTGACCACTCCGGAGATAGTGTCTCCTGTTCTGAGTTTGAATTTTCTGATCTGAGAGGGAGAAACGTAAATGTCGTCTTGACTGGGAAGATAACTGAATTCCGGGGCTCTTAAAAATCCAAATCCATCATTGAGACATTCGAGAACACCTTCAGAGAATAATAAGCCGTTTTTCTTAGCTTGCGCTTCGAGTATTTTGAAGATCAGGGTTTGTTTTTTCAACTTCTTGATCTCATCATCAGAGATTCCCAACTCTGCTGCTAAGGAAGCCAATTTTTCTTTTTTCAATTTCTCCAGTTCTGCAATACTGTACTCTTTCATTTTTTTTACCTCATAAATATTTGAAATAAGAAATAGCTCTAAAAGATATTTAATTAATGAGTCACAGATGAATCCTGTGATTCTTTATTTTTATTTTCATTAACATCAGATCTGATCGATAAATTTTCTTTGCCGTCTTTATCAAAAGATATTTCTTTGGTCAAAGCGATTTTTAAGACTTCGTCCATGGTTTCAACAAAGTGAATTTTCATAGATCTTTTTATTTTTTTGGGGATATCTTTTAGATCACACATGTTGTCCAAAGGCAGGACCGCTTCTTTAATTCCTTCTCGATGAGCAGCGAGAAGCTTTTCCTTGATGCCTCCTACAGGAAGAACTTTACCTTTCAGAGTCAACTCTCCGCTCATTGCAACTTTTTTATTTACAGGAATATTGGTTAAGAGAGAAATAATAGATGTGGCTAAGGTGATTCCAGCTGAAGGTCCTTCTTTTGGAGTTGCTGCTTCCGGAACATGAATATGGATATCAAACTTTTTGTGAAGCTCTTTGGCTATATTCAATTCATACATCTTTCCCTTGACATAGCTAAAAGCAGCCTGGGCGGATTCTTGCATGATTTCCCCTAATTGACCTGTGTAAGTAAAATTTCCTTTTCCATGAATTTTGGTGGTTTCAAAAGTTAAAAGTTCTCCTCCGAATTCTGTCCATGCCATTCCTATAGCAGCCCCAACTTCATCTTTTTTATCAATGCCAGAGCGTCTGTATCGAGGAATTCCCAGGTGTTTCTCAAGTTTTTTTGGGGGAATATACTCGGTGTAATCTTTTCCTTTAGTGACAACTTTTTTGACTATTTTTCGGCATATAGAAGTGAGTTCGCGTTCCAGATTCCGGACTCCGGCTTCTCTTGTGTAATCATTAATGAGTTTTTTAAGAGTAGTATCAGAAATTTTTATGTTTGATTGTTTAAGTCCATGCGATTTGAGTTGTTTGGGAAGCAAAAATTTCTTTCCTATCTGTAATTTTTCTTCTTCTGTGTATCCCGGGATACGGATGATTTCCATTCGGTCGATCAGAGGATTGGGAACGGTTTTAAGGACATTGGCTGTCACCACAAACATTACCTGAGAAAGGTCGAAATCAGTATCAATGTAATGATCTAAGAAAGTGCTGTTTTGTTCCGGGTCAAGGACTTCCATAAGGGCTGAGGAGGGATCTCCTCTAAAATCAACACTCATCTTATCCACTTCGTCAAGAAGAAAAACAGGATTCTTTTTTCCTGCTTTTTTGATCATCTGGATGATCCTGCCAGGATAGGCTCCAATATAAGTTCTCCGATGTCCTCTTATTTCCGCTTCATCCCGGACTCCACCCAGAGATAATCTGACGAATTTACGCCCGGTAGCCCTGGCAATAGACTTCCCCAGAGAACTTTTCCCAACTCCCGGAGGCCCCACTAATCCCAGGATAACCCCTTTTGGATTCTTTACAATCTGCCTCAGTGATAAATATTCAAGGATTCTCTCCTTGACTTTTTCCAAACCATGATGGTCTTCATTGAGTATCTTTTCAGCTTTTTTAATGTCTCTTTTTTCTCTTGACTTCTTGTTCCAGGGAAGGGATATGATCCAGTCCAGATAATTACGGCATACTGTAGCTTCAGCTGACATAGGGGGCATAACCTCCAAACGTTCGATTTCTTGGAGGGCTTTTTCTTCAGCTGCTTTGGGCATTTTTGCCTTTTGTACTTTTTTTCTTAATTCTTCGATTTCGTTTGCTTTTCTATCTTTTTTTTGGCTCATACTTGTTGTGAATATTTTATGTCCCTTATTGGGGAAAGTTTTCTTTTTTTTGCTGGAAGATTTTCCATCTTTTCTCAACTTTGAATGAATTTTAAGTATTTCGCTTTCAATAACAAAGTTAAGACGTCTTATTCTTTCGAGGGGATTTATGGTCTCTAATAAATTCTGCTTCTCTTCTATATTTATATGCAGATGGGAAGAGATGATATCTGATATCCTATCAGGAGTATTTTCCTTTAATGCAGGGATTATAGAATCAAAATTAGTATGTTTGGTTAATTTTAAATAGTCTTCGAACAGACTGAGCACTCTTTTTAATGATTCGTTGAGTGATTTGTCGTCACTTATTTTTGTCTGTTTGAGATCCTTAGCCAGGACTTCATAATAAGGATATGATTTGATGTATTCAATAATCCTCGCTCTCTTTTTTCCCTCCACAATGACTTTTAAATTTTTCTCGTCAATCTTTACCACCCGTATTATTTTAGCGATAACTCCAAGTGTGTAGATATCATCGGGTTGAGGGTTGTTAAGAGAGGCGTCTAATTGTGTTGAAAGAAAAAGAAGCTTTTCATCAGAAGATGATTTTTCTAATGCTTCTACAGATGATTGACGACCTATTATAAAAGGGACTAATGTTGATGGAAAAACCACCAGGTCTCTTAAAGGAATTAAGGGTAACTTATTGAGATTTTTGGTTTTGTGATTTTTATGCATATTTATACTCCGACTGCTTTTTTAAGTTTATCATATTCTAAAATGTTGTTTTCAACAATTTTTTTTGTTACTTTGATCTGATCCGGTTTTTTCTGGGAAGGCAAGTGAAACATAAGATCCAACATCAGTTCTTCTATGATACTTCTTAAGCCCCTGGCTCCTAATTCACGGTCCATAGATTTTTTAGCGACAGCTTCCAGGGCTCCTCTAGAGAACTTGAGCTTGACATTTTCCATCTCAAACAGTTTTTGATACTGTTTGATAATGGCGTTTTTGGGTTTTGTTAGAATACTAACCAGATCTTCCTTTTTTAAGTCGGAAAAGATAGATATGATGGGAATCCTCCCCACAAGTTCTGGGATCAAACCGAATTTGATAAGGTCTTGAGGAATCAAATTTTGGTAAATTTCCATTTGTTTTTCATAAGATTCTTTTTGAGATTCATGTTTGAATCCTACTGATGTCTTTCCTGTTCTTTCCTGAACAATATCATCTAATCCATTAAAAGTCCCTCCCATAATAAATAATATATTTCCTGTATCAATGGGGATGTATTTTTGCTGAGGATGCTTTCTTCCCCCTTGAGGGGGAACATTGGCTGTAGTTCCTTCTATGATTTTAAGAAGAGCCTGCTGCACGCCTTCCCCGGAAACATCTCTGGTTATGGAAGGGCTGTCGGTTTTTCTTCCTATTTTGTCTATTTCATCTATATAAACAATACCTTTTTTGGTTTTTTCTATATCCCCATTCGCGGCATGAAAGAGTTTGAGGATGATGTTTTCAACATCTTCTCCAACGTATCCTGCTTCAGTGAGAGTGGTGGCATCAGCTATAGCAAAAGGCACAGATAGTATTTTAGCCAAAGATTGTGCCATCAAGGTTTTTCCTGTGCCAGTGGGGCCTATTAATAGGATGTTGCTTTTTAAGATCTCTACATCGTCTTTGGGATATTTCGAATGAATGCGTTTATAATGGTTATAGACAGCCACAGCGATTTTCTTTTTGGCATCATTCTGGCTTATCACATATTGGTCCAGAGCCTCTTTTATTTCAAAAGGCGTTGGAAATTTAGACTCTTTGTCCTTTTTTTCTTTCTTTTGTTTTTCTGTGAATATAATAGAATGTGCTACTTGGACGCAATTATCACAAATATAAACCCCGTTTGGACCTGCGATAAGTTTATTCACAAGACCTTGATGCCGGTTGCAAAAGTTGCATCTTGCTAATTTTTTCTTGTTTTCGTTCATATTTTTTTCTAAGGTCTAAATTTTGAAAAAAGCTTACTATTTGTTCTTTTGCTCTTTTGAAGAAATTATACTGTCTATTATTCCATATTCTTGTGCTTGTTTGGGGGTCATGATAAAGTCTCTCTCTATATCTTCTTCAATTTTCTTTTTTGTTTGATTCGTGTGTTTGACTAATATTTGATTTATGTTCTCCCGAATCCTTAAGATTTCCTTTGCTTGAATGGCTATGTCAGAAGCTTGTCCGCTGAATCCGCCCAATGGTTGATGGATGATGATACGGGAGTTAGGAAGAGCAAACCGCTTATTTTTGGTGCCGGCTGCAAGGAGAACCGCAGCCATGCTAGAGGCTTGGCCTACGCATATGGTTGATATTTCTGGATTAATATATTGCATGGTATCATAAATTCCTAAGCCTGAGGTGATACTTCCTCCCGGTGAATTGATATAGACTGAGATATTGTTTCCTGAATTTTTAGCTTCCAGGAACAGAAGTTGGGCAATAACAGAGTTAGCCACATCATCGTTGATTTCAGATCCAATAAAAATTATATTATCTTTTAATAATCGCGAATAAATATCATATGCGCGTTCATTTTGTCCTTCTTTATCGACAATAAAGGGGATTTGTATCATTGGGAAATTACAATTCTATTCTAGCATTATCGACTAAAAAGTCAATAGTCTTTCTTAGAAGCATATTTTGTTTCAAATTATTTTTTCTTTCTTGTTGGTTCATATACTCTTTGATTCTTACCAAAGGCACTTTATTTACCTTGGCTAATGATTTGTATTCTTCTTCAAGCTCTTTATCTGAAATTTTTATATTCTCTTTTTCAGCTATTTTGGTCAAAATCAAATGATTTTTGATCGAATTTCTTGCCTTTTTTCTGGCGCTTTCTTTTATTTCATCCATTTCTTGTTGGGATAAGTTCTGCTGATTTCTCCGCTGGGAAGATAAGATTTGTTGGATATTTGACTTTGTTTCCTCCTGGACAATGGATTCTGGAAGATCAAAATCAACTTTATCTGATATTTTTTTTATGATTTGTTCGTTAATACTCTGTTTCGAGATGTTTTCCTTAGCAGAGCTCAGTTCTTTTTTTATTTCTTTTTTGAGGGAGTCAAGATCCTTAAACTCTCCAAAATCTTTAGCAAAGTCATCGCTTAATTCAGGAAGAGATTTTTCTTTTACTGAAATGACTTTAACCGTATATTTAATATTTTTACCAGCAAGTCTTTTATTCTTATGGTCTTTCTTATATTGTACGTTGAAATCTTTACTTTCTCCTGGCTTCATCCCTATTAATGCTTCATTTAAAGACTTTTCATTGTCAGGATGTCCTAACATAATAAATGTTTTTTCCGTAGGAAGCATTTTTTTGGAACCCAAATCCATTCCTTTGATTTCAGCAAGAATATAATCATCTTTTTGTGCTCCTCTTTTTTCTACAGGGTTGTATTTTGCTGATTTTTCACGCAGGTCTTGTAAAGATTTATCCACATCTTTGTCTGAAACAATATTTTTTTCTTTTTTAACCTTGATATTTTTGTATTTAGGAAGATCAAATTTCGGCCATACTTCAAATTGAATGTTCATCTGAATGGACTTGTTTTCCTGAAATTTAAGGTCAGTGATAACAGGAGGAACCACCGGAGAAATATTTTCTTTTAAAAGGACGTCATTAATGGCTTTTGGGGCTAAATTGTTTATAATGGTGTTTTTTATTTCATCTTGATACATCTGTTCAACAAGATTTATGGGAGCTTTCCCCTTACGGAAGCCTTTGATTTTAGCAGTGCCTGCAAAATGGTTCAATGTTTTCTTATATTCCTTATTTACTTTTTCTTCGGAAATAGAAACTTCCATTTTTCTTTTGCAATTATTTAATTCTTTTACTTTTTTTTGTTCTTTATCCATTTGATTCTTATGTTTAATGGTTGTTTTCATGGGCAGAGCGGGACTCGAACCCGCACTCCTTCAACAGGAACTAGGTCCTAAGCCTAGCGCGTATGCCAATTTCGCCACCTGCCCTCTTTTAAAGCCAGTAAATTTCTACAGTTTCTCAAGCCCAAGATATTGAAGAGGATGAAAGCAGTTTATTGGGTTAATTGACTATGAAGACATTTTTTACCATACCTATATATATTTGTCAATCAAAGAACAAAACAAGGATGGCGAAAAAATAAAGTTCGATTATCTAAAATACTTGAGTAACCTTTGTGCCATACCAGGATCGATTTCCTTTAGCTGTAAATAGACTTTTCTTGCGCTTGCATTGTCTCTCATATTGAGATAAGCGATTCCTAGATTGTAATAAGCCTGGGCATTTTTTGGCTCTAATTCTATTGTTTTTCTTAGAGGTTCTACGGCTGAGCTCCATCTTTTTAATTTCAAGTAGTTGACAGCAATAGAAAGCCAGGCATCAGCATTATTGGGCTGTCTCTCCACAAGGTCTCTGAGCACTTTAATGGAGTTGGAGTACTGGTTGATCTTTGAATAGCAAACAGCCAGATTCATATAGGCATATTCGAGATCAGGATTTAATTCAATGGCTTTCTCAAAAATAGGGATAGCTTCATTGAACTGATTTTCCTTCATGTACATATAACCCACATTGTAATAAGAATCTGCACTCTTAGGATCGAGTTCAATGAGTTTCTTTGCCGACTCAATGGCTTTATCCGGCATATTGGCTTCATCGTACATTTGCACCATCATATTGTAGTAGCCTTTGGCGTTATCAGGATTATCTTTAGCAAGATTTGTATATACTTCAGCCGCGGCGTCATAATTTCCAATTTTCTGATAGGTATCTGCTAATCTGTACTTTAGGTTATCATTTTCAGGGTTGTTTTTGATAGCTTTTTCTAAGGAATCAGCAGCTCCTTTGTATTGTTCGGTTTCCAATTGAGCAATTCCTAGTCGTAGATAAACGTCTTTTAAATCCTGAGGATTGGAATCTATATATTTTTTAAAGTTTTCAATGGCCTTTTCATAATTTTCTAATTCTGAATAAGCGAGACCTATATTATAATAAGCACTGGTATTGCCTGGATTTAGTTCTTTGGCTTTTTCTAATGGAGGAACCGCCTCTTTCCACTTCCTCATATTGATATAAACAGTGCCCATTTTTAGGTAAGCTTCATCAGATTCAGGATTCAATTCAGTAATGTTTTTATACGTAGAAACAGCTTCATTATATGCCCTAACACTTGTGTACACATCCCCGAGAACCATTTTTGTTTGGATGTCTTCTGGTTTTTTCCCAACTACTTTTTCTAAATTATCTTCGGCTATTATCATATTATTGATGGATGCGAATGAGTGACCTGTAAAATAAGCTCCTTCTAGAGTTGAAAAATAATCTTCCGGTTCGATTTTCTTGATTTTTTCTTGGGAAGAATTTTTATTAACTCTGTCCAGGACAGATACGGGAATGATGACTTTTGAGGAGGAACCTTCAGGAAAAAAGATGATTCCTACCACCTGGCCGCTTTCATTAAATATAGGCCCTCCACTTGCTTCATCTCCTGCAGAAATACCTGTGTCAGCCACTTTAATGTTAGTGGGAGGCTCTGCAATTTTAATTATTTCTCCAGAAAAGGCTTTGATCTGGCCTATCTGACTGTTGGCGATCAGGAATATTTTGCTTCTGAATTCTAGAGAATTAAAGTCTCCAATGGATAAAATGGGTAGATTTTTATTGATAGCCAGAAGAGCGATATTGGCTTCTTTGTCGTGATCAATAAGTCCCTTTATTTTAATATTTTTACCATCAACAGTGGTTCCTTCAACAGAATGGGCTTCGGTTACTAAATGATAATTAGTGGCAATAATCTTTTTTCCCACGGCAAATCCGGTTCCGTTATAAAGGACATTATCTCCTTCCCCATAGGATTTAAGGGCAATGACACTCTCTTTGTACTTATTGAAGATTTCCTGTGCTTGTTTATCCAACTCTTCTTCATTCTGGGAGAATAGATAAAAAGGAGTGATAAGAAGAATCATGCTGATAATAATAAATGATTTTTTTATATTCATGTTGCCTCCTTATTGATAAATCCTAATCCATGCAAAGCTTTAAAATATAAGTTACGCTTTTTATGTCATATTAATAGTACGGTAATACAAATAAATTTACACTTTAAGGGAGGTTCTGTCAAATATTTCCTTATTCTGTTCATTCATAAATTGGAAGGTGAAATGTTAAAGGTGGAAGGTGAAATGTTAAAGGTGAAATGTAAAAGGTGAAATGTAAAAGGTGAAATGTTAAAGGTGAAAGGTGAAAGGTAATATTTGTAATGAGGTTCTTCCACCCATAACGTTTCACATTTCACATTTAACATTTTCCATTCAACCTTTCACATATTTGACAATTCTCAAAAGGTTCTTATGATTTAGTTTTATAGATGGTTAATAACAAGATCGTCAGAAACGTTTTTATCTTTACACTGATGGGGACAATTATCTGGCTGATTCTTATATTTATGGCTCCTTTTCTAAAGAGCATTGATTCGCCTGTTAACGCATTTATTTATTCTATTTTTGCCCCCATTTGTCATCAAAATTCTACCCGGTGTTTCTATTTTTGGGATTATCCAGGTGCAGTCTGTACCCGCTGTTTAGGGATATATCTTGGATTTTTATTAGGCACCTTAGCCTTCCCCTTGATCAATGGATTTAAGCCTGTTCATCCTCCAAAAAACATAATATTTTTTGTTTTTTCAACGCCCATAGTCATGGATACAATTGGTAATTTGTTAACTTTATGGCAGACATCAGACTGGATGAGAGCCATTATTGGACTTATTTGGGGGATTCTCCTCCCCTATTATTTTATACCAGGTATTTCTGATTTATTTTTAAGCCTGAACTCTTCATAAAAAAGTTGATATGAATAATCCAGGACAAAAAGAAACATTTTTCTTGAAAAAATAATAATAAAATAGTAAAAATTGTTTTGCTAGGAGGCAAAATGGAACAACAGAAGACCAATATGCTTATACCCGCGCTTATAGGAGGGGGAGTTGCAGGAGTTCTATCTGGTATTCCTGTCCTGAATTGCCTGTGCTGCCTTTGGATTATAGGGGGGGGGATCATTGCTGTTTTCTTTCTTAGCAAAGAATCTCCAAAACCATTGACTATGGGAGACGGTGCCATTGTAGGAATCTTTTCAGGATTAGTGGCCACAGCCGCAGATTTTTTGATCAGTATTCCATTAGCACCGCTCGCAGAAAAATTTGCTGCTAGTGTTATGGAAAGGTTGGCAGAGTACGCAGAGGAAATGCCCGCTGGATGGGAGTCTTGGTTGGATAGAGGCATGGCTGAAACCCACATTTCTATGATTTTACTGGGTATACTGATTAATGCCATTGTTTTTTCAGTGCTGGGTGCCCTTGGGGGAATCATAGGAGTCTCCATATTCAAAAGAGACAAAGTGAAACAAGGAGAAAAAGATGTTGTTGACGTTCCCAGAGAGTCACGCACTGTTAAAGACGCAGATAATAATAAATCCTGAATCTAACAAAGGACAGACCGGGAAGAAATGGATTCGAATAAAAGAAGCTTTGAGTAATTTTTTCAAGGAATTCAAATACGAATTCACCAAAGAACCAACTCATGCTACAGAACTGTCAAGATCTGCCATTAAAGAAGGAACCGAACTCATCGTTGGCATTGGCGGAGACGGGACCATTAATGAGATTGCCAATGGTTTTTTCGAGAATCATGAGATTATAAATCCTGAAACTTCGCTGGGAATTGTTCCCAGCGGGACAGGATCAGATTTTAGTAGAAGTCTGAATATTCCCCAAAATCTAAAGGGATCTATGGAAGTCATTACCCAAAGTCAAAAGCCAGATACCATAGATATTGGAAAAATTAAGTATGATTCCCTAGATGGAAATAAAGAAGAAAGATTCTTTTTGAATGTTGCTGATTTTGGTTTTGGGGGAGAAGTAGTGAAAAGAGTTGAAGAAAAACGATTAAAAAGAAAAGCCTCTTCTTATCTGAGAACCCTGATTTTCACTTTCGCGTCCTACCAAAGCAAAAAATTGAGTATAAAGATAGATGGAAAAGAATACCCTACTGATAAATATTTAATAGGTGCGATATCCAATGGAAGTATTTTTGGCAAAGGCATGAAAATTGCTCCATTTTCCCGTCTTAATGATGGACTTTTTGATGTGATTTTGGTTAGGGGCATGGAAAAGTTGGAATTTTTTCTGAATGTATGGAAAATATATCAAGGGACTCACTTATCGAATCCTAAAATCAAGTTTATAAGAGGGAAAAAAATAGAAGTGACATCAGATGAAGATGTGCTTATCGAAGCGGATGGAGAGCTTATTGGGAAAGCTCCTGTGAGGTTTGAAATCGTCCCTACTATTCTTTCAGTCAGGACAAACCTAAAAACAAGCCCCAGAGTCTCATAAGGCATTCATTCTATAGAAGGATTATTTGTTTTTTCGGTGTTTCAAATACAGAAAGATATTATTGGTGATAACGATTCTGCCGTTTTCATCATAGAATTTATATATTTTTGTTTTCGTAACAATGGATTTCTTCCCATATGAGGCTTTGACTCTTTCAATATACTCCAATGTCTCACGATAGGGAGGGATCCCTTGGTATTGTTTGACCGCTTCCTGACCCGCGTTATATGCTGCAAGTACTAAGTCTAGATTTTTTTGATAGAGTGAGGTAAGGGCTTTTAGATATTTTGTTCCTCCTTCTATGTTGTCTTTGGGATCAAAGACATTAATGACGCCGTATTGCTTTGCGGTAGAGGGCATGAGTTGCATCAGACCTGCCGCTCCTTTTGGAGAAACAGCTCTAGGATTATAGTTAGATTCAGCTTTTATGATGGAGTGGATCAGATCAGGGGGAAGCCCGTATTTGACCGCGGCCTTATTAATGATTGAATCGTATTTTGATGGTATGGACCCAGAAGAAAAGGCGGGGCTGTGTGGATAAAAAACCAGCATAAATATAAGAAGACTACGAAATCTTATTCTTTTGAATCCCATTACAACTCATCCTTAGTATAATAACAAGAAATAAAAAATCAATCCCCTTTAGAGGTGATTTTACGACTTCAATACAGATTTGATAAAGGAGATGCCTTTTTCTACGGCTTGTTCTATCTTGTCGGGTTTGCTCCCCCCAGCTTGGGCAAAGTCAGCGCGTCCGCCCCCTCCTCCTCCAATCACTGGTGCCATTTCATTGATAATTTCTTTTGCCTTTATCCGGTCTGTGACATTGTTGCCCACTGTGGTGACCATCAAGACTTTTTCATTGAAAACTGTTGACAAAATAATGATATCTGAATCTGATTTTTGTTTGAGGTCGTCAGCTAGATTTCTGAGTTCTGAATTATTAAGCCCATCGATCCTTTTGGTTAAAACAGAAATTCCGTTTATTTCATGGGTCTTTTCTTCTTGTTGTTTATTTTTCATGTTTATGAGCTTCTGTCTGAGAGATTTGCATTCCTTTTCTTTTTGTTTTATGGTTTGTGTCAATCTTTCGATGTGATCCAGAAGCTCATTTCTTGGAACATTAAGAGATTCTTCAACTTCTATTAATACTTCTTCGTTTCTCTGAGTATAATCCAAAGCTGAATCTGAAGTGACCGCTTCAATTCTTCTCATGCCTGCAGCAACACTTGTTTCTGAAATGATCTTAAAAAAACCTATTTCGCCAGTATTGTGAACATGGACTCCGCCGCAGAGTTCTTTGCTGAAATCTCCAATGGTAATGACTCTTACCTCTTCACCGTATTTCTCTTCAAATATAGCAACCGCTCCTTCTTTGATGCCTTGTTCCAGAGAAGTGATTCGTGTATTGACAGGAATGCATTCCTGTATTTTCTCATTTACCAGTGACTCCACACTTCTGATCTCTGGCCGGCTTAGAGGGGAATAATGGGTAAAGTCAAATCTAAGTTTTTCTGGGGAAACAAGCGACCCTGACTGCTTTAAATGAGAACCAATGACATCCCTCAGGGAAGCATGGAGGAGATGAGTGGCTGTGTGGTTTTTACTTATGGCTTTTCTCCTTTTAGAATTGACTTCAGCATCGACTTTATCTCCAATCTTCACCGTACCTGAGATAACTTTTATTTTATGAGAGATGATATCAGGGATAGGATAATAGGCGGTCTTGACTTCTGCTGAAAATCTTGGATTCTTGATGATTCCGGTGTCTCCGATCTGACCACCTGCTTCGGCATAGAAAGGAGTGTAATCCAAGAATGCTTCACCTTCTTCTCCCTGTGCTAACTGATGGACTTCAGATCCGTGTTTGAGGATAGCGAGGACTTCTGTATCAGACACACTTTCTTTTTCGTAACCTACATAATGAACATCCAGATGTTTGAATTTTTCATATTTTTTTCTTTTCTTGTCTTCTGCGTCGCCTTTCCATGATTTTCTTGCTTTTTCTCTTTGTTTGCTGAGTTCTTTATTGAATCCGGCTTCATCGATTCCCATGTTTTCATCTTCAGCCAGTTCACTTGAAAGGTCTAAGGGAAAGCCATAGGTGTCATAAAGTTTGAATAATTTGTCACCCGGGATAAGTGTTTTGTTTTTTTCTTTGAGTTTCTTGACATAAAGGTCAAAGGTTTTCATTCCTGAAGAAAGAGTTCTTGAAAAACGTTCTTCTTCTGATTGACAGACCTTTGAGATGTAATTAGCAGAGGAAATCAATTCCGGATAAGATTGTTTCATGATTTCACAGACCACACCCACTAAACTGAATAGAAAAGCTTCCTGGAATCCTATTTTTTTGCCAGCCCTAAATGCCCTTCTAATCAGTCTTCTTAGGACATATCCTCTTCCCTCATTTGAGGGCATGATGCCATCATTGATAAGAAAAACAATAGCTCGAATGTGGTCAGCTATTTTTCGGACTGACAAATTCTTGGTAATCTCTGGAGTGAATTCTTTTCCTGAGAAAGAAATTGTTTTTTCAATAATAGGATAGAAAAGGTCGTTTTCGTAATTATCCTTCTTGTTTTGAAGCACAGTGGTCATTCGCTCAAGGCCCATACCTGTGTCTATAGAAGGAGCTGGAAGGGCACTCAATTTACCATTTTCATCTCTGTTATACTGCATGAAAACAAGATTCCATAATTCGATAAAGTCTTCGCTTCCGGTTTCAATTAATTTTTTTGGGGACTTATTTTTCAAGTCTTTGACAGATTGATAATGTATCTCCGAACAGGGACCGCAGGGACCTGTATCTCCCATACTCCAATAGTTCTCTTCTTCTCCCATATAGAATATTTTATTTTTGGAAAGCCCGATGTTTTTTTTCCATATTTGGAAAGCTTCTTCATCTTCTTCGAATACAGTCACATACAGCCTTTCTGGATCAATTTTATATACCTCGGTCACCAATTCCCATGCGAATTCAATGGCTTTCTCCTTAAAGTAATCTCCAAAAGAAAAATTGCCCAACATTTCGAAGAAAGTATGATGCTTGCTTGTTTTCCCGACTTGTTCAAGGTCATTATGCTTTCCGCTGACCCTCATGCATTTTTGGACTGATGCCGCTCTTTTATAGGTTCTCTTTTCAAGACCTAAAAAAACATTTTTAAACTGATTCATTCCTGCATTTGTAAAAAGCAGTGTGGGATCGTCTTTGGGTAAAAGAGGAGAGCTTTTTACAATTTTATGATTTTTGGATTCAAAATAATCCAGAAATTTTTTTCTTATTTGCTGTGACTTCATTTAACATGTCCTATTCATAAAAAAGGTAACATTTTTCATTTTTATTTTCAGGGATATACAAAATTTTATCAAGAACAATAACTATCCTGACCTATTCATAAAGAAATGGCGATGTTTTCATTACTAATCTATTTTAAGCGATATACAAGTTTTTATAAAGAACCATGTTTTGAATGTTTTTTTTGCTAATATTTTTTATTTTAATCGCCATTTCTCAACCATTGAGGCGAGCCGATCTTGCTGCACCTGCTTTGTTACAGGGCATTCGTAGTGAAGGACCACGACTTCATGCCCTTCGCCTTGCATCTACATCAACCTCGGCTCGTGAATAATCCAGGCTAAATATTAAAAAAGAAACGTAAAATGTAAAAATAAAATATCACATTTCACGTTTGACATTTTTCCGCTTGTTGTATCTGGAGCAACCTGGAGTCTTGGGGTAATTCATTCAGGATAAGGATTTTATTGTTATTCTTCCTCCTCCCCTTCTTCTCCGTAATCACCTCTTCTATCTTGGTCCATTTTCGAGAGTTCTTTTTCCATGTCTTCAATAGCAATATCTTGAGAAGAACGGATACCCATCACTCTTAACTTGAAGTTATCCGGACTAGAAGAATATCGGAGTCCTTGTTCGTAAGAAATAAATCCTTCTGAATAGAGCCAGTATAAGGATTGATCAAAGCTCTGCATTTTATATTGAGATACTCCTGAGGAAATAGCGTCTCTAATCAGACCTGTTTTTTCTCTATCATTAATACAATCAGCAATATAAGGGGTATTGAGCATGACCTCGACAGCAGGAACTCTTCCTTTTCCATCTTTTCTGGGAATAAGCCTCATTGATATCACTGACTTTAATATACTCGAGAGCTGAAGCCTGACCTGTCTCTGCTGGAAAGGTGGAAAAATGGAAACAACACGATTAATGGTTTCTGGAGCGTCTGTAGTATGAAGAGTGCTTAAAACAAGGTGGCCGGTTTCTGCAGCTAAAAGAGCAGTGTCAATGGTGTCTCTGTCCCTCATTTCTCCAACCAGTATGATGTCAGGATCTTCTCTAAGAGAAGCTCTCAATCCTCTTGAAAAAGAACTCACATCCACTCCCACTTCCCTTTGACTTATCAAGCTTTTTTTGTCCCTGTGCAGGTATTCAATGGGATCTTCGATGGTGAGGATGTTTTCTTTTCTTCTTTCATTGATATAATTGATCATAGAAGCCAGGGTAGTAGTTTTTCCGGAGCCTGTTGTTCCTGTGACAAGTACAAGACCTCTGTTCTCTTCGGAAATGTCTTCAATGACTTTAGGCAAATTAAGTTCTCTTATGGGTGAAACTTCTAAAGGAATGATCCTCAGTACAATACCGTAGGTTCCCCGCTGCTGGTAGATGCTTCCTCTAAAACGGCCAAAACCCGGAAGGCTGTAGGCTAGGTCTAGGTCATGCTCCTCTTTAAGCTTTTCTTTTTGATAGTCATTGGTGATTTGTTCTGACAGCTCTCTGGTTATTTCAGGGGTTAGTTTTGAATAGCTGGTAAGAGTATGTAATTTTCCGTGGATACGGATAATAGGAAAATTACCTGATTTTAGGTGAAGGTCAGAGGCGTCGTTTTCAATGGCTATTTTTAAAAGTTCGTCTATATCCATGGTTTTATCCCCCCAATAATTTTTATCTCTTTTATCAAACCTGGGTTATTCATCAAAAAAACCGTTGTGTATGATAAAACAAAATCCATGATTAGTCCAGGCTGAATTCATTGATACAAGTATGTCAACCAATTAAATTTGTCTTTTCTTTCTCCATTGATATAGGCAAAATATTCATCCTGTAGATTCTTGGTAATAGGGCCAATTTTTCCCCTTCCGATCTTTATTTTGTCAATGGTTCTGATGGGAGTTATTTCTGCAGCGGAGCCTGTGAAAAACACTTCATCAGCAATATAAAGCATTTCTCTTGGAATGGATGTTTCTTTGACTTCTATGCCTTGTTCCTCTGCCAGCTTTATGACAGAATTTCGGGTAATCCCAGGAAGTATAGAGGAAGAAAGGGATGGTGTATGCAAAACACCATCTATGACCGCAAATATATTTTCTCCGCTTCCTTCACTTATATGTCCATCACTAGTCAGGGCAATCCCTTCCACATATCCTTCTAAAACAGCTTCCATTTTAATGAGTTGGGAATTCATGTAATTTGCTCCTGATTTTGCCAGTGCAGGGAAAGTATCTGGAGCCATTCTTCTCCAGGACGAGATTCTCACATCCACACCATTAGTCAGCGCCTCTTCTCCCAAATAATGTCCCCATTCCCATACCAAAATAGATGTGACTATTGGATTTGATAATGGATTGACTCCAAGGGTCCCGTATCCACGGAAAACAATGGGTCTTATGTAGCACTCCTTATACTTATTTGTTTCTATGATGTTTATTATAGCTTGATTGATTTCTTCCTGAGAATAAGGTATTTCAATCCGATACATCTTACAAGAATTAAAAAGCCTTTTGGTATGAGCTTTTAAGCGGAATATAGCTGTTCCCTTGGGAGTCTTATAACACCGAAGTCCCTCAAATAATGAACTTCCATAATGGATGACATGGGAAGCAATATGAATGTTGGCGTCTTTCCATGGTATGAAGTTTCCGTTCATCCAAATTTTACTTTTTTCATCAAATGGACTCATTGTTCACTTCCTTAATAAATTTTATTTTTTGTGATTTTTTTAATTTGGGGTGAATGAAATGATTTATTCATATTATTTGGAATTAAGGCTTTTTTTTGATTTCTAATACTATCCAAATTATTATTTTAAGTCAATTTTCTTCTCCACAATGGGGACATTTTTTTGATTTGTAAGGAAGAGGTCTTCGGCAGTTCCAGCACAAATAATTTCTTCTGCTTTCTCTTGCTTCAATTCTTTTTCGAATATCTAAAAGCTCAGATTTCTTAACATCTCTTCCTTTAAACTGCTCCAGATCTTTTGTTATTTCTTCAGGACTTTGATATCTGTATTCTACTTTTGAGCAAAGACATTTCATGATAATCATATCGATTTCTTTGGGGATTCTGGTGTTTTTTATTCGGGGAGGAGTAATTTTTCCTTGTTTGGCTTTTTCAAGGATTTTAAAGGGATCAGGATCAAATATCGGAGGCCTTCCTACAATCATTTCATAAAAAATACATCCTATTGAGTATATATCGGATTGAAAAGTAGCTTTTCCTAAGAACTGTTCAGGCGCCATATATGGAGGTGAACCTATTCTGGTAGAGGCATAAGGAAGCTTGTTTAACCAGGCTGAGGTACCAAAATCAGTGATTTTTACAATTTCTTCATTCTCAGAGATCATGATGTTTGAGGGCCTGAGGTCTCGATGGATTATTTTGTTTTTATGCGCATGTGAAGCAGCCCCAGCAATTTGGGTGATGTATTCAATGGCTTTTTCATAGTTAATGACTTTTTGTTTCTCGATTATTTTTTCTAATGTCTTTCCTTTTATATATTCCATGACCATGTAAAATATTTTTCCCTCTTTTTCCGCAGATATCATGCGCACTATATTGGGATGATTGAGAGCAGCCTGGAGTCTCGGTTCTTTCAATAATTTAAAGAGTTCTACGGATTGTTTGTGGGGAACTTTAATGGCCACTCTGATATTAAGCCAGGTATCCTCGGCTAAAAATACAGCCCCAAAGCCCCCACTTCCTAAAGAACGTATGATCTTATATTTTCCAACTTTTTGACCTTGTATAAACATACCTGAACTATCCATAAAGAAATGATGATGTTCTTATTATCATTTTCTTCTTAGTGATATGCAAGTTTTTTACAGCACGATTATTGAAACTTTTATTTATCTGATTGTGGGATAAACAATAAAAAGTGAAAAGTGAAATGTAAAATGTGAAAGGTGAAAATATTTTTTTTAATTATATTCCTTTCACTTTTCAGCTTTTTACCTTTTCCTGTATTTTTATATTAGGTGTTCCAAAAGTGTGATATAAAAAAAGTACACGCTATGGCTGCTGTTTCTGTCCTTAAAATATTGCTTCCTAAGCTCACAGCTTGATATCCATACTGAGTAATAACCTGTTTTTCTTTATATGTCCATCCTCCTTCTGGACCTAATAAAAGGATAATGGATTGAGTAGGTTTATATTCTTTGTCTTTGTCTAAAGCCATAACAAAGTTCTTTAAATATTCTCCCCCTTTTTCATCCAAAAAAATTTTTAAGTCAGCATCATTTTTTTTCAAAAATTCTCTCAAATGTAGAGGCTTTCTTATTTTGGGAGGAGATGGTCTGCGGCACTGTTTTGAAGCTTCAATAGCGATTCTATGCCATCTATTAACTTTTTTTTCTGTTTTTTCTGATATTTTTACCACAGATCTTTCAGTCAATACAGGGGCAAAACAGGACATACCTAGTTCTGTAGATTTCTGTAGAATTAGCTCTAAAGCTTTGGCCTTGACTAGTGATGGAGCCAGTACGATCTTTACTTCTGGTTCTTTTTTTTGGTTTTTATTCAAAAGGATGAGAAGAGTCTTTGCTTTCTCTATTTTATCGATTCTCGCTGTAAAATTTTCTCCATTTTCTGTGAAAAGATGTACCTTGTCCCCTTGTTTTTTTCTAACCACTCTACTTAGATGATGATGTTCCCTGCCAGTTAAAAATGCATGAGGAAATTTAATTTGTTTTTTTTGAATGTAGAAGCGATCTGAAGTCAATATAATCTCGTGAATAATCCAGACGAAGTTTAATGAAAAATATTTTTTATCTTATCAACCACATTATTCTCTACAGAATCAAGTTTTTCTCCAGTGGATTCTGCAAATTCTTTTAAAATTTGTTTTTGTTTTTTATTTAAATTTTTAGGAGTTTTAACTTTCACTTTTATGTATAAATCTCCTTTACGGTGGTTGTTTAAGTTCCGAATGCCTTTTCCCTTAACTTTCATGACTTTCCCAGGCTGAGTGCCTCTGGGTATGTCTATGACTTCATCTCCTTCTAAAGTAGGGACTTTGACTTTTGTTCCAAGAGCCGCTTTAGGAAAAGATATTTTTATTTCACAATACAGGTTACTTCCTTCTCTTTGGAAAATTTTATGTTTTTTTACCCGAATCAAAATAAATAAATCTCCTCTGGGTGCTCCCTGTTCCCCTGGTTCTCCTTCTCCTTGAATTCTGAGTTTCATTCCATCCTGAACTCCAGCAGGAATTTTAAAGTCAACCTTTTTCTTTTTCTTTATTGTCCCTGTCCCCTTACACTCTTCACAGGGATCTGTTATCATGGTCCCGCTTCCTCCGCATTGAGGGCAGGTCTGGATCAGTGAAAAAAATCCCTGTTGGTGCTTCACTTTCCCCCTCCCATGACAGGTGGGGCAATCCTTTTTTTGGGTTCCCGGCTTCGTTCCTGAGCCATGGCATATAGGACAGGTTTCTGACCGACTGATATTAATATTTTTATCAACTCCTGATGCAGCTTCCTTGAGGCTTATTTTTACTTCTACCGCCAGGTCTCTTCCCTTTCTAGGATATCTTCTGTTTGTTCTTGATCTGCCGAAGACATCACCAAATCCACCAAAATTGAAAAAGCTTCCTAGAATGTCCTCAAAGTCCTGAAAAATGGAAGAGTTGAAACCTGAAAATCCACTGAACCCCTCTCCCCTGAGTCCTTGATGACCGTATCTGTCATATATGGATCTTTTTTCAGAATCCATGAGGACACTATAGGCTTCAGCAGCTTCTTTGAATTTTTCTTCAGCTTCTTTATCTCCGGGATTTTTATCCGGATGGTACTGAAGCGCTTTTTTTCTGTAAGCTTTTTTTATCTCCTCACAGGTGCAGTTTCTGGAGACTTCGAGCACTTCATAATAGTCACGTTTTGCCATTGTTCTTTTCCTCTAATCCACTATTTTCTTGTTCTTTTTTGGTTCTCTTGATTATCTTGTTCAATTCTTCTGTTGAGAGTCCAGATGAAGGTTTGACCTCAATCCTCTGTTCTCTCCCTGAACTCATGTCTTTTGCTGATACTTGGACGATGCCATCAGCATTTATTTCAAAAGTCACATCTATTTGAGGGACTCCAGCCGGAGCTAAGCCAACACCCACCAAATTAAACACAGCAAGAGAAACATTGTCTTCAGCATTATCATTCTCTCCCTGGAGCACATGAATTCTTACTCTTCTCTGGTTGTCTTCAACAGTGGTGAATGACATTGTTTTTTTTGTGGGTATAGTGGTATTCTTTTCTATGATTTTAGTGTATTTTTTATTTTCAGTTTCAATCCCCAAAGAAAGAGGAGTAACGTCAAGAAGAAGAATCAAGTCTGACATCTCTCTCTGGGTAATTCCTGCCTGAATAGCCGCTCCCATAGCCACAATTTCTTCGGGATTAATGTGTTCGATAGGCTGTTTTTGGAAATATTCCGTAATCATTCTTCTTAATAATGGCATTCTGGTTTGGCCACCAACAAGAAGTATTTCATCAATATTTTCTGGCTCTAAACGGCTGTTGGTTAGAGCTTCAGCAATATAGGGAAAAGTTTTTTCTATGAGGTCCTTTGTCATTTCTTCGAGTTTGATCCTGGAAATAGTCTTTTTAATGTGTTTGGATCCTGATTTATGAGACAGGATAAAAGGAAGATTTATTTCGCTCTCCGTAGAAAAAGAAAGTTCTCTTTTCGCGTTTTCAGCTGCTTCTTTTATCCTCTGTAGGGCAAGAGCATCGGTTGAAATATCAATGTTGTTTTCCTTCTGGAAGTCATCTTTGATCCAATCTGAGATCCGATTGTCAAAATCTTCTCCTCCCAGGAATGTATTTCCGCATGTGGCGAGAACATTGAATACTCCATCTTCGATTTCCAATATAGATGCATCAAAAGTCCCTCCCCCCATATCATATACCAACACTTTTAAATTATTTCTTTTATTCAATCCATGGGCAAGGCAGGCTGCAGTGGGCTCATTTATAACTCTTAGGGTATCAAGTCCAGCTATTTGTGCGGAATCTTTGGTTGCTTGACGTTGGTGATCATTAAAATGAGCAGGTACTGTTACGATTGCTTTTTCAATATTTTCTCCAAAATAAGATTCAGCGCATTTTTTTAGATACCTGAGGATCATGGATGAAATTTCCTGGGGACTGATAACTTTGGACTGAACTTCCAGCATCACGTCTCCGTTTTCTGCTTCTCTAAGCTGATAAGGAACTCTTTTTTTGAATTGTTTGATCTCTTCAGAGTCGAATTTCTTCCCCATAACTCTTTTGATAGCATAGAGAGTGTTTTGCGGATTAGTTATGGCCTGTCTTAAAGCGGTATTTCCTATCAACATTTTTCCTGTGGTGGTAAAACTGACTACAGAGGGAGTGGTGGTAAAGCCTTCTAGATTTGGAATAACCTTTGGTTTATCTCCTTCCATGAATGCGATACAGGAAAAAGTAGTGCCCAAATCGATTCCGATCACATGTCCCATGTTTAGCTCTTTTTCTTAGGAACCTTTACTTTAACCAATGTGGGGCGAAGAAGTCTTTGATGGATCATGTATCCTTTCTGTATGACTTCATTTATGGTTGGTTCTTCGACTTCATCGGACTCTTCTGAAAGCAAAGCTTCATGAAAACGGGGATCGAATTTGTCTCCTTCGATATTGATCGGCTTTATCCCTTGATTTTTTAAAAGGGTTAGGAGTTGTTTATAGATAAGTTCAACCCCATCTCGAAAGTGTTTTTTGTCTCCTTCTGCTTTCTTTTCTAAAGCTCTGTCAAAATTGTCAAGAATAGATATGATTTCTCTAAATACTTCACTTAAAGCGTATTGAAAATATTCATTTTTTTCTTTTTCTGTACGTTTCCGTAGATTGTCTTTTTCTGCGGCTTCTCTTAAGTACTGCTCTCTTAATTTTTTGTTTTCTTCTTCATATTCTTTTATCTTATTTTTGAGTTTTTCTATTTCGTATTGGCTTTCATCTGATTTCTTTTTTATTTTATTTTCATCTTTCTGTTTTTGAGTTTTGATTTGATCAGATTCTTTTTTTTCATTTTCATCAGTTATGTATTCGATATCATTATTGTTCTTTTCTTTGTTTTCTAATTCTGATTCTGATTTTTTTTTCATTTTTCCTCCTTACTGATTGTAACAAATGGTTTGGCTAAGTTTTTTTGCGACCAGATCAACAAGAGGTATGATTTTTTTATAAGGGAGCCTTTTGGGACCGAGGATCCCTAATGAACCAAAAACTTGATTTTCTGTCCCATAATGAGACATGATTAGAGAACATTCGGAAATATCGGGAAGCTGTGTCTCTGATCCGATAACCACTTTAACTCTATCCAAACTGATGAAATCAGAGAGTAGTCTGGCCAACTTGTTTTTTTCTTCAAAATTTTTAAATAAAGAGATTAGTCTTTCCATGTCAAATAATTCAGCCTTTTCCAAGAATTTAGACGCTCCTTGTAAATAAATATGGGAAGTTCTTTGGTCATTAAAATAAGCGTCTAAAAACACACTTAATTTATGGATTGAATCTTCAAATTTGATTCTATACTTAGGAACCTCTTTAAGCAAATAATCTCTGATATAAGTGAGGGTCTTTCCTTTAAAATTCAGGTTGATATATCTAGAGAATTTATTCAGTTCTTCTTGAGTGAAAGGTACGGATGTCATAACGATTTCATTGAGGACAATATTCGTAGATGTTATGAGTATGAGCAAGACTTTATCCTCACCTATCCTGATCAACCTCAAATGTTTGAACTCGAGCTTTGAAATTTGAGGGGAAATGACAAATCCCATGTTATCTGAGCAATCAGATAACAATTTTGATGTTTTGTCTAAAATAGTGTTAAAGTCGTCTCTACTAAAATCAAGACTTTCTGGGGGAATTTCAATTTCATATTGAGACTGCAGGCTTTCCTTCAAGAGATAGTTCACATAATACCTTAATCCCACATCTGTTGGGATGCGTCCCGCTGCAACGTGTGGTTGGGACAAGTAGCCCTTATTTTCAAGCCTTGCCATTATATTCCTGATGGTGGCAGATGATACAGATACATTTTCAGATCTTTTTATAAATCCTGAACTCACGGGTCTTCCTATTTTAAGATAGTTTTCCACAACTTTTCTTAAAATTTCCATGTCTTGTTCTATTTTTTTCATCTGAATTCCTCTATTTTTTATAGCATTAAAGACTGAAAATTGTCAACTTGACTTAAGTGATTAAGGTTGAGGCATCTACGCCTGAATTTCATAGAGATCCCTAAAGCACTGAGTCCGAGAAATAAAGATCAATGTATTCTAATTCGGCTAACCTGACCAATTTATAACAAAGATAGCAATGCATTAATTATTAATTTATTTTCAGCGATATACAATATTTTTTTGGAACAATGATCTGAACATTTTTCTGTGTATAATTTTTATTTTCATCGCTATTTTTCACCTATGGAGGCAGGACGATCCCAATGCATCTGCTTCGATACAGGACATTCGTTGTGAAAGACTGCCCTGCACCTTGCATCTGCAGCAACCTCGACTTGTGAATAATCCAGGCTAATTAATTCTTATTCCTGCATAGCCCACAACTTGATCAAAATCGCCGGTTATATCTCCTGATGTTTGGTATGTTACAAGGGTAGCTTTAGAAGCGCCAAGTTCTTTTGCAGCAATAATGGAAGCAGCTGTAGGCTGGAATCCACACATACTGATGTTTTCATTTTTGACTGTTTCAACCAATTTTTGAGCATTGAGATTAAGGATATGCTTGATAGCTTTTTGATCCTTTTCTTTTGCTGTCTCCTGTGTTTCTTGGTGGCTCATATCTGTACTGGCTATGATGAGAGTCTCTTCACCCGCTTTTTTTATGCCTTTTGCCACGGCTTTTCCCAATTCCACCAAATCCTTATAATCAGCATGATAGGAAATACAAATAGGAACGATACTGATTTCTTTTTTAAAGAATTGTAAAAACGGCAGCTGAACTTCTAAGGAATGTTCTTTTTGATGAACATCGTCTTCTTCTGTTATGGAAGCCACATTCTCACTTATCAGGTCAGCGAGGTCTTGGTTTATGGAAGCAATTCCTAAGGGAGTTTGCCAGTTTCCTCTTTTCATCATAGCGATCCGTGAATTCATATAGACATGGCTAGGTCCCAGCAGCACATAATTTTCGGGCAGTACGGTTGTTGAATAGACCAAACCCGCTACTCTTCCTGAATAGATATACCCTGCATGAGGGGAGATAACACATTTTGCTTTGTTTTTTTGGGCTTTTAAATCTACTTTATCCCGAATCATTGATTTCAATTTCTCCGGGTCAGCAGGATAGAAGTAACCCGCTACGTAAGGCTGTCTTATCATTTTTAGTCCCCTCCTTTCTTATATTATTCTTTTATGCTTGTTTCAAATTCTATCCCTGATTTTTTGAGTTCTTTGAGAATGGGCTCATATATCTCTGGTGTGACAGGTATTTGGGCTCCAGTGCTTCTTATTCTTCGGTTTAATATGTTTTTGGCAGCAATAGCAAGGGGGAGCCCCACTGTTCTGGACATAGCCGTATCTCCATCAGGACTTCCAAAATCAACAAGGGTAGATATGATTTCTTTATGATTTATTTTTTCATACTCAGCTGTTATTCTGTGTTGAAGGATGATCATATCCCTTTCCCCTTTTTTATAGAGCAGTTTCTCTTCCATAAGAGCGACCAGGACATCTAACGGGGAGCCCTTTTTTAAAGGAAGTGCTTTTTTGCTGAAAAATTCTAAAAAATCCATGCACTGGAAGAATGGGGAGTCTTTTCCTAAATTGAAGTGAGAAACTAGACCTGATTTTATATTTTCTGGCTCAGGAAGTCCTGTTATTCTCCTGATGAAATCCTTCCTGCTTATCTGACCCCAGTTTTGTATCTTTTCGCTGAGAAGCCCAATTTTTCCCGCCTGGTGCATAAATAAACACCAGCCTTTGTACCGAAGAGTTCCCCTGAACATGGTTTTGGTAGAATGTATTTGATAGAGATCGATATAAGGAACTGAATTTCTGTTTGGGTATCCTTCCAATTCCCCTATTCCTTTGATATGGATCGTAGCTGGGTTTTGAAAAAGTCTTGACGGTGGAATGAAAACTTTTTTATTTTTCTTGAGGTATTGCGCTGGTTTTTTTGAGGCTAACAGAACGCCTTTGGGGCTCCAGGAAAACTTATAACCGAATGGGTTTGTATTCGATTTTGGATCTGGAAGGCCTCCACAGTATGAGATGAAGCCTGTCACACTGCCTTCATCTCGATTGATTTTATCTATTATTCTCGCTGCTTCCATATGGTCAATACCAGGATCTAAGCCTGTTTCATTAAGAATTAGAATTCCTTGCTTTTTGGCTTCTGAATGGAGATTCTTGATGGATTTGCTGACATAAGAAGCGGTTATCATATTTTTTTTAAGGGCAACGCAGTGATTAGCTATATCAAGATGAAATTTGTTGGGAAGAATGCTTATCACCAAATCAGCTTTTGATATTAAATTCCTGGTTTTTTCCCCATTCCTAATATCAAGGTGAAGGGCCTGGGCATGGGGAGATTTTGAAACCAATTTTTCGGCTCTGTTGAGGAATTGATCTGCTACCGTCAAATTTATATCAGATTCGTTGAGGAGATATTGAGCTAATGGAGGCGCCACAGAACCGGCTCCCAACACTAATACACGTTTTCTCATTTCAAATCCTGTTTTTATAAAAATTTTTCCATATATTTATAATCAGGGGTAAATTTGCCTTTATATAGAATTACAGCTCTTTTTATAGGGTCAGGAAGACGGCAATCATTAAAATCTTTAGAAAAATCTGCCTGAGCTAGCCCCGGAATAAAAGGCTTTAGAGTTTTACTGAAAAAAATCGATGATTCCAAAGGGATTTCAGCAGGAAGGTTATCAATGCTCATCACAGCGATTCCTCTTCCCTGCATTTCTTTTTTTGCTTTCTCTGATATGGGATCATACAAAAAGAAGGGATTTTCTGGAGTAGTGATGTACTTTGTACATTCGATGGAACCTTCAATGTCACAGGATATATCTCCGATGATTTGAAGCCGGAAATTTTCATTGGATCCAAAAAATTTTTTGAGGTCAGAAGTTGTTACAAGTTTAGGACATTTGGATTCCCAATATATGCAGTTTATCAGAACGGTCAGATAAGGAAGATGTTTTGAAAATATCGATTCGTAGTCTTCAGGGTTTTGATAGTAATCCTGAAGTTCAAATTGATTTTTTTTATCTTTATGTTGAACCAGATCTTTTTCCTGAAAAACGACTTTATAAACCTCTTTGTTATGGTATTGTTGAGTTTTTATGAACCACTGTAAGTCTTTGGCCTTGATTTCCTGATGAGGAAGAATATCAAATATATCCTGGGCTCCTTTGGAGGTGTGACCATAACCGGAGAATCCACAAATCAAAGGGACTACATCCGGATGGATTCCTCTTCTTTTTATGACAGAACCAATTTTTTCTATTTCATTTTTGGCATCATACAAAGTCCTGTATTTAAAAGGTTGCTTTAGGTCAACAAAAGGATTTTTTATGCCCTTAGTGTCCAATCTTTTACCCAATGCATGAAGAGCTTCAATCATGCCAGATTGGCCGGCTTGAAAACCGAAAAGTATCAGCCTTCTTCCTTTTTCATCTGTTATCTTTTCATAATCAATAAGAGTACAATTTGATTGGATTAATTTCTTCAACATCGGCATATTATGAGATTGCCCTTTTATGGTATGTGAGAAAAAAACATAGACTTTGTCTTTTAAAATAAATTCGATGGGGATTTCTTTTAAAGCCAATATGATGGAACATTTGTTAAGGTGTCTGACTAATTCAATCCCTTTTTCAAGGTATTCCCTGTCCTTAAAAATACGTATTTCGGATGGTTGAACGCAAATATTAATCCCATATTTATTTTTTAATAATTCTGCATCTGAGGGAATCAAAGGAGTTCTTTTTTCCCATTTGTTTTTATCTTCTCTTCGGATACATAAGCAACATTGTGGATTATTCATGGAGTTATGGACCTTTTCTTTCTTAATATAATCATCGAGGATGTATACTCAAATGTTGAGCATAACAAAAAAATTATGTCATAATAGTTAATGCTGGTCAATAAACAATGTCATGTAATGGTTTTGTTCATATTTGATTTTGTGATGATTATTTTCGATAATATATTTTATGATCAAACTCTATAATACATTATCTGGCAAAAAAGAGAGCTTTGAGCCCGTTATTCCAAAAAAGGTTAGTTTATATACCTGTGGACCTACTGTGTATGATTATGCTCATATCGGTAATTTCAGGGCCTATATTTTCGAAGACCTTTTGAAAAGATTCCTGATTTATAGGGACTATAACGTCAAACATGTGATGAACATAACTGATGTTGATGACAAGACCATAAAAAAGGCGAATTCAGAAGGAAAATCTTTACACCAGGTTACTGACAGATACATAAAAGCTTTTTTCGAGGATATCGATACTCTAAACATACTCAAGGCAGAATATTACCCAAGAGCCACAAAACATATTAAAGAGATGGCTCATATGGTCAAGGTATTGGTCCAAAAGGGCTATGGATATAAAAAAGATGGATCATACTATTTTGATATATCAAAGTTCAAAGATTACGGAAAACTGGCAAAAATTAATAGAGATGAGTTGAGGACAGGAGAAAGAGTGGAGTCAGATGAATATGAAAAGAAAAATGCTCATGACTTTGCTTTATGGAAAGAAAAAAAGCCTCACGAGCCTTATTGGGAGAGCGAAATAGGTCCGGGAAGACCAGGATGGCATATTGAGTGTTCGGTTATGAGTACAAAATATCTTGGTCAGCCGCTTGATATTCACTGCGGTGGAGTTGATAATATTTTCCCTCATCATGAGAATGAAATCGCGCAATCAGAAAGCTATGCAGATAAAAAATTCGTTCATTACTGGCTGCACTGCCGCCATCTTATTGTAGAGGGAGATAAGATGTCCAAATCCAAGGGGAATCAGTATACATTAAGGGATCTTTTGAGAAAAGGAATAGATCCTATGGTCCTCCGCTATCTTCTTTTATCCACTCAATACAGAAAAATGTTAAATTTTTCTTTTAAAACTCTTGATCAAGCGGAGTCATCGCTTGAAAGGATCAAAGATTTTTTTTATGAAATCAAAACCCGTTCATTTGGATCAGGAGAAAATCGTCGTGTTAAAGAAATAATCCATAAAACAGAGAAGAAGTTTGTAGACAGCCTCAGTGATGATTTGAACATATCCATGGCTCTTACCGCTGTGTTCGAACTCATAAAAGATGTTAACAAGCTTATCACAGAAAACCAGGTATACAAGAGAGATTCTGAACTGATCCAGTCAGCTTTTAGGAGATGGGATAAAGTTCTGGGAGTTCTTCATGGAAAAGAAGAGGAAGAATTGGAGGATTCCATAAAAAATAAAATAGATCTGAGAGAAAAAGCACGAAAGGAAAAGAATTATGAACTGGCTGATAAGATAAGAGACGAATTACTGGAACAAGGAATCATACTTGAAGACACCAAGGATGGTGTTCGCTGGAAGAAAAAGTGAGTCGCTGTAATAAAATTTCCCCTCATGATTTAGGAAAATTGGGAGAGCGTTTTGCTATAGACTATTTAAAGAGAAAGAAATATAAAATAGTAAAGAAGGAATTTCGTCTTTTTAGAGGCGATATTGATATTATCGCCTATGATAAAAATGTTCTCGTTTTTTGTGAGGTTAAGACACGAAGAGGGAATCGTTTTGGTCGTCCAGAAGAGTCGGTTCATTTATCAAAACAAAAGCAAATCCGAAAGATCGCACAAGGATTTATTTCTATGAATAGACAGGATCAAGTAGAGTGCCGTTTTGACATTTTAGCTTTGAATTACAGTGATAAAGAAGGATTCAAAGTGACCCATTTCAAAGACGCCTTTTAATCTCGACTCGTGAATAGCCCAGAATTAACCTGGACTATTCATAAAAAAGGACGCTGTATATATAATAAAATAAATACCATGGACTATCAAAAAGATATTGGGTAAATCATGTGGATTTAAAAATGGAAAAAACAGAAAAAATGAAATTTGTTAAGATGTCTGCTACAGGGAATGACTTTATTCTTTTTGATAATCGAAAGAATCTGTTTAAAGGAGATGAGAGAGATTATTTTCATAATATTTGTCAGAGGAGGTTTTCTGTTGGGGCAGACGGTGTGATACTGCTTGAAAAAAGCAACTCAGCTGATTTTAAATACAGGCATTTTAATCCTGATGGCTACCCTGTTAAAATGTGTGGAAATGGAGCCAGAGCTATTTGTAAGTATGCTTTTTTGAACAAAATAGCCAAAAAAAGCATGACTTTTGAAACAGAAGAAATTATTTATAATGGATGGTGTTTTGGAGAAAAAGTGACCATTGATCATCCCAAACCTTTGTCTGTCCGAACACAAATCGGGATTGTTGAAGAGGAATGGTATGAAGAAGGAGGCTTTGTTGTCATCGGAGTCCCGCATATGATCATTTTCAGTCATAATATTCAGGATATCGATGTTTATGAATCAGGACAAAAATACCGGTACCATCCTTTTTTCAACAAAGGAACTAATGTGAATTTTGTTGAGGTCATGGATACAAAAACCATTCAGGTGAGAACATACGAAAGAGGGATTGAGGGAGAGACATTTGCCTGTGGAACAGGAGCTATGGCATCTGCTGTGATTTCTCATATATCAAAGGGAATTAAAACCCCGGTAACCGTTTTAACCAGAGGGGGAGAACTTATGGTCAAATGGGACAAAGCTTACAGCAGGTTATACCTGACTGGGGGAGCTGATCTGATATTTGAGGGTCAATTTAAATAGAAATATTATTTTTTAATCTTCTTACGATGGAATCATCCTTACATTTTTTTAATAAGTTTTTCATGCTTTCATTTAATACAGGGTGGATAAAATGAGATGCGATCTCCATAAGTGGCACTAACACAAAATTTCTGTTGGCAAGTTCTTTATGAGGAATCTCCAGTTTGTTGCTTTTGACCACTTTGTCTTCTAAAAAAAGTATATCTATATCTATAGGTCTTGGATTGTTCATTCCATGTAAAGTTCTGCCCATCTCTTTCTCAATTTTCTTAATCTTGGCAAATAATTTATGGGGAGGCAGGTCAGTTTTGACTTTTGCCACTATATTCATATACCAGGGCTGTATGGAATTTCCAAAAGGCTGAGTTTCATAAATGGAAGAAATCTTTTGTAAGGTGATCCCAAACTCTTCAAGTCTTTTTAATGCTTGTTTCAGATTTTTTTCTCTTTGTCCAAGATTACTTCCTAATCCTAAGTAATATTCCATTGCTGATTAAAGTCTAGCCTTCTAAGAGATTGAATTTTTTAAACGTTCTCAATACAGATAACGTGACCCATAAATGGTCTTCTAATTCAGCTCCTTTGTAATCGGCCTTCCAATATCCCTGAGGAAGCTGAACCCTTAATAACCATTCTAAAGCTTTTTTGATTTTTGTGTTTTCTAAGGTGTAATCCAGTTTTGAAAGAGAGTCAAGACTGCTGAGTAAGTTTGTGGACCAAAATGGATAGGATAGTTCTTTCCAGTAGCCTGCATTTTCTCTGTCTTCATATTTATCTTTTTTATGAAACCTTTTTAACAAAAGCTCCCCAGCTATGTTGGTGTATTTTCGGCTTATCCATGATTGAGAAGAGGTTAATGCCCGTAATACTAATCCGGTCACAGCATGAGAATAAGGCTGAGATTTATCTCCCTTTATTGGGGATAAACTTTTCTGTGGGTTTTGTTCATACCGTTTTTTGAGTTCGGTTTTTGTTATGGTTTGAAAAGGGATGGCCCAGCCTCCATCATCCTGCCTGTTTCTTATCAGCCACCTGAATCCTTTCTGAACTTTTTTGTTTTCCTCCATACCAAAACGGCATAATATTTCAAGAGTCAGTGCATGATAATTGGGAGCATATTCACTAGGATACACTCCTCTAAAATCTCCTTCCCGGCTCTGATTGGAAAAGAAAAACTCAGCACAATTTTTTATTTCTTTATTTTTTCCACTACATCCATAATCATAGAGTTTGAATGAATTCCTCAGAGTTTCTATATAATAATGGGTCCTCTCCCATTTAGGGTCATTTTCATATTTTTTTAGGCACCATCCTCCGTTTGGTCGTTGCTCGTTTATAATACGTATTCTAGCGGCATATTTTTTTAAGTTCTTATATTCTCTGTCCACAGGGACCTCAAGGATATCCTTTTTCAACCAATATAAAATGGGAAGATTTCCTCTTGCTAATAAAAATTCTATGGCTTTGTTTAATCTTTTTTTCATCATGTTATATCCTGAAATTTATTCAAGGCTTTCAATTGGATTCCTGGTTAAGGATTATACAGAGAAATTCAAAAGGTTTTTTATAGGGATTTTTGAACTGATGTTTCTCATTGTTATTTATAAACAAATTGTCTCCTTTAGAAACAGCTGTTTCCTTGCCTGAATCATCAACAACAGTCCCCCTGCCTTTTTCTATTCTTACCACGTGTTCAAAGTCATGGGTGTGATGAGGGGTGTATCCTTTGGAACCAACAGTAAAGCGTCTCATGATAATATTGGTAGATCCGTCTTCTGGACCTATCAAGACTTTTTTATGGACATTATTGACGTCCTCGTCTTCCAAGGATATGGTTTTGACTTCTGGGTCTTTTTTTTTGATCATATTTCTGTTCTCCTTTTCCTGGTCCATAAATGACCATTCCTGGTAATTTACCAGTTAATTTATTGTTTTCCACAGCAATATCTCCGTTTACAATCACATATTCAAGACCTTGGCTGTACTGATGAGGATCAGAAAAAGTCGCTCTGTCTTTGAATCTTTCATAGTCAAATATGACAATATCTGCAAACATTCCTGTTTGTATTTTTCCTCTATTTTTTATTTTGAATGTTTCTGCCGGAAGTGAGGACATCTTTCGGACAGCTTCTGGCAAAGATATGACTCCTTTTTCTTTGACATAAAAAGAAATCACTCTGGGGAATGTGCCGTAATTTCTGGGGTGAGGAACTCCTTTTCCTTTGGATTGGACTCCACCGTCTGAAGCGTGCATAGTATAGGGAAGTTTCATGAGTGATTCCACATCTTTTTCATCCATTTGAAAAAAAACTCCTTGGGCTCCTTCGTTTTTCTGAATATCTATGATCAGCTCAACCGCATTATTGATGTTGGGTTTCTTATCCTGCATGGTCAGGATTTCAAAGAGGTTTTTACCTTGAAGTTCTGGATTATTTTGGTAATTGGCTATGAAGATGGTTTTGAGTTTATTGATTCCTTTGGTGGAGGTCAACCGTCTCTGAATGATATGTTTTTTTATTTTTTTATAAAATTCTTTATCATTCAGGCGTTCAAGGAATTTTTCTGTTCCTCCTTCAAACGCCCACGAAGGAAAACTGCTGCCAAATCCAGAACTCGTAGCTGTGTATGGGTACTGATCTAGATATACTTCAACCCCTCTTTTTCTGGCCTTTTCAACAGGTTCTGTTATCATCTCTGTTTTTCCCCAGACACTGTCTTCAGCCAATTTTATATGGGAAATCTGGACAGGCATATCATTCAGCTCACCTATTTTTATAGCTTCTTCTATGGCTTGGGTGATATGTTCTCCTTGATCTCTAAGGTGGGTGGCATAAATTCCGTCAAAAGGTTTGACTGCAGAAGCCAGTTCTACTAATTCTTGTGTATCAGAATACGTTCCAGGGATATAAGAAAGTCCCGTTGACAATCCCATGGCTCCGGCATTCATTTCTTTTTTTATAAGGTCTTTCATTCTTTTTAATTCTTCATGCGTGGGTTTTTTCATGCTGTATTTCATAACTATTTTTCTAATGGTGTTGTGTCCTATGAGTGAAGCAAAGTTTATGGAAATGCCTTTTTTCTCGAGACAAATAAAAAGTTCCTGAAGAGGGAATGGGTGTCCTCCGCAGTTTCCCCCAATGACAGTAGTGACTCCTTGGAAGATATAATTATCAACAGTAGGGATATTATTTATTCCCCGGTCACAATGGGTATGGACATCTATAAATCCTGGGGCGACAATAAGGCCTTTAGCGTCAATGACTCTTTTTCCTTCAGCTTCTTCTATAATACCGATTTTGACAATTTTTTCTCCTGAGATTCCAATGTCAGATTGAAAAGAAGGGCAGCCTGTTCCATCGATAATAGTCCCGTTTTTTATGATGATCTGATATAGTTCTTTTGATTTACCTGGGCTGATAAAAATCAAAAGAAAAGAAATAATAGATACATTTATAAAACGAAAAATGGCTCTTTCAGCCATGATAGCCTCCGAATATCTAATGGTTTAAGAGTTTATCAATTTTAATGCATAACTTGGATTTATGTCAATTTATGTTAAAAAATGTTGATTTGAACTTAAGTTAATTGTAGTTTATTTAACAGGATTTAAGGCGAATAATCTAGGATACTTAAGAGTGTGTAAAAATAGAGGAGGTCTTAAATGAATGATATTATCTATTTGGATAACGGAGCTACTTCTTACCCAAAACCAGATGAAGTTTACACTTTTATGGATAAATTTTATAGAAATTTTGGTGTCAATCCTGGCCGTTCTGGATATGACTTATGTATGGAAGCTGGAGAAGTAGTTGAAGAAACCCGGAAACTTCTTACAAAATTTTTCAATGGGAAGGATCCTAACCGGCTATGCTTCTCCTACAATTCTACGGATGCCTTAAATTTAGTCATTATGGGTCTGTTACAGGAAGGAAACCACGCCATCACGACTACCATTGAACACAATTCTGTACTTAGGCCTCTTTATCATCTCTGGAAATTTAATGGTGTGGAGGTCGATCATATCCGTTTTGATAAGGATGGATTTGTTGATCCGGATGATTTCCCGAAAAAGTTTAAAAAAAACACCAAGCTAGTGGTGGTTAATCATGCTTCCAATGTCCTGGGAACTATCCAGCCTATCAAAGAAATAGGAAAATACTGTAGGGAATCAGGAATCCCCTTTGTCATTGATTCTTCCCAATCAGCAGGAAAGATACCTGTGGATATACAGGATTTGAATGTGGATGCTGTGGCTTTTACAGGACATAAATCTCTCCTCGGGCCCACTGGTATAGGAGGACTGTATGTTAGGGAAGGCATTGAGATCCGACACACCCGAGCCGGAGGGACAGGAGTGCGCTCAGCCGTAAGAACCCATCTCTATGAATATCCTTACCGTTTGGAATATGGGACTATAAATACTGTAGGGGTCGCAGGACTTCATGCCGGGTTAAAATGGGTGCTTGATAAGGGCCTAGACACCATACACCAGCACGAGATGAAACTCGCTCAACTTCTTAGAGACGGACTTAAGGATATAGATGGAGTGAAATTATACTGCCAGAATGATCTAAAAGATCATATTGCTATTCTCCCTTTTAATATAAAAGGATTTGAGGCCTTAAACACAGGAACCATGCTTGATGTGGACTACAATATTGCCTCCAGAACCGGGCTCCACTGTGCTCCATTGGTTCACAAACAAATCAACACTATGGATATTCACGGCGCTGTCCGTTTTGGAATTGGCCCCTTTAATACAGAAGATCATATCAAGACAGCGATTCAAGCTGTAAGAGAAATTGCTGAAATCCAGAAAAAAGATTAATGGTTAAATGTGAAAGGTTAAAGGTGAAAGGTTAAATGTGAAAGGTGAAAGGTTAAATGTGAAATGTTAAATGTGAAATGTGAAATGTTAAATGTGAAAGGTAGTGCTTCATTTTTAACTTTTTTCATTTCACTCTTTCTGATTTGCACATCAAACAATAGCATCAGCGACAATTTCTGATATGGTTCTTATCTGTACTCCTAATTTGTAGTGTTTGTTGAGCTCCATCAACTGATCAATGCAGTTATGACAGGGGGTTGCAACTATTTTGGCTCCGGTTTCTTTTATCTGCTGTGATTTTATTTTTCCAGCCTCGATCCTTCTTTCAGCAAACCGGGTCATGGCCAATTGCCCTCCTCCTCCCCCACAGCAGTAATTCTTTTCCCTGTTCGGGACCATCTCCACAAAATTTTTAACGGATTTTTTTAAAATATACCGCTGGTATTCGATGATTCCGCCTAGTCTTACCAAGTTACATGGGTCGTGAAGGGTGACCGGGGCAGGATTGAGTTCAGGATTCAGTTTTATTCGACCCTTCTTGATATATTGGTATATCACTTCTAGTATGCTTTTCACTTGGAAGTCATATTTCAGATCAAGCCATTCCGGAGCTTCCCATCTATTTGAATTGAATCCATGGCCGCATTCAGCAAGGATTAATTCTTTACAGCGGAGCTGATATAAAGATTTTATTAGGCGTTCAGATATAAGACCCGCTGCAGTATCATCTCCGCTGTAAAGACCATAATTCGTTACATCAAAGTTTTTGCTTGAGAAAGTCCAGCTCTCCTTTGCATCAAAGAAAATCTTTCCGACTGCTGATATGGAGAGAGGAAAAAACATGGCTTCCCTGGGATTTATGGTATACAAAAGACGTGAGTTTTTTCTGTCAACAGGAAGAGCCGCTTTGGGGTCGCCCACTTCTTCCTTAAGTTCGTCTTCCAGCCATTCTATGGTCTCAAGCCAATCTTCTTTGGAGATTCCCATGTTGTTTCCTTTATCAACAGCTGTATCTACAGTTGATTGTAGTCCTGGCGGCACAAGTCCTGCAGATGCAAGCGCTCCTCTGGCAGCTCGAATCAAATAAGGAATATTGATGCCCATGGTACAGTTAATAGTACATCGTCCACACAGAGTGCATCTTCCAAAAAGCACATCGATCCATTCTTCTATGTTTTTTTTATTCAATGGTTCGGCACCCGTTAGTTTTGGGAATTTCTTTCCGAACACATCAAAGTTTTTTTTAAATACTTTGGTTACTAAAGATAATTTATATGCCGGCATATTTTCAGGTTCTTCAGAAGTTAGGTAATAATGACAGGAATCAGCACAAAGTCCACAGTGAGCGCAGGTATTCAAATAGGCAGCACACTCAGAATGAATCCTATTTTCAAATTCCCTTTGTATTATTTTTTGTTCTGTGTTGGATAGACTTTGAACTTTTTGTTGATAAATTTTATTTTTTTCTTTTTGTGAAATCATATAAAGCCCTTACTTTTGGGATGATGTGCGGGGAAGCGGATAAACTCCTCTTCTTCCGAAAAAAGAGCCGAATAGGATACGGGAATAAAAAAAGAAGAAGCAGTGTCTGATTTTTCCTATAGGTATATACATAAAAAGTATAATCCCTGCTGAATATAATGGGATCTTAATCGGGATTACAAAGAAATGGATCACGGAAATAAGGAGAAAACTATTCACGAGAATGTTGGATATGAAGTCATCTGGAGAGCTTATAGACCTCATAGATTTGAAAAGACTCCTTTTTAGGAGTAAACCTATACCACATACCAAGGCTGATGTCATGAAAACTATAAATAAACTGTTCAAAAGAGAGGGAGCTTTGACGGAGAATAAATCCAGTAGAAGCAAGAGAAAAGCGCTGAAAATACCTGAATGATAGATGATTCCAGCACCGTAAGTTAGCAAATGCTTTTTTGCACTTTCTTTTTCCCAGGGCATCATTCCGCGCCCAAATGCAAACATGACCCCCTTTTTCCTGTTCCCGGAGGGTTGGGAATTGAGCTCTTTTGTACCAAAAGAAAATGTCTTGGTAATAAGATAGATAAGAAGGAAGAAAGAGAAAAAAACGGAAAGTATCACTCCGTATTTCAACCAAGTAACCATGAAAAAGGTCTCTTTAGACACACCCATCAGGTTTAGGCAGTCCTGCGACTTTGCAGGCTCCTTTTGCCGGGCCTGAGGGGAATAATTTGAATATAGTCTTTAAATTAAAACCACTGTTTTTACATACCTTTCTGACCATAGGAGCAATGTTTTTTTCTAGATAATACTTTCTTATATAGTTGATGACCTTCCAATGGTCTTTTGTTAATGCCTCAATGTCTTCCTGTGATTGAGCAAGGACCTCTGCAAGTTCTTGGTCCCATTCTTCAGGATTTACCAGAAAACCTTCTTCATTGATTTCGATGTTTCTTTGATTCACTTTTAAAGTCGGCATGTTCTCTCCTTGATATCTTGGATTGAGAAGGAATTATAGCATAACACTTGTTAAGTTCAAGTTGATAAGATGATTTTCCATTTTCAATTATCTTGAAACAGATATTATTATATTTTAAAATATACATGTATTAGAAAAAATTCAGGATACAAGGGAAAAAAAGGAGGATATTATGTATAAATCTATTATCTATATTTTATTTCTTTCAGCCTTGTGTGTACTGGGATTCTCTGCCGTTCAAGATTTTGAACAGGATGTCATCCAAACTTCAGAAGGCGAAATTAAGATGACCTTTATTGGTCATGGCACCTTGATGTTTGAGTTTGATGGAAAAATCATACATATAGATCCTGTGAGCAGGTATGCTGATTATAAAGAGATGCCAAAGGCTGACCTGGTTCTTATCACACATCATCACGGGGACCATCTGGATCCAAAGGTGTTGAATATGATATGTGAAGAAAAAACAAAAGTCGTGCTAGCTGAGAAATGCCTGGAGAAGTTCGACAGGGGAATCGTAATGCATAATGGGGATAAAAAAATAGTTGAAGGAATCAAAATCAAAGCAGTTCCTGCTTACAACATCAAACACATGAGAAGCAAAAACACTCCCTATCATGTCAAAGGAGAAGGCAATGGTTATATTCTTAAGCTGGGAGATAAAAGAGTTTATATTGCTGGGGATACAGAGAACACGCCTGAGATGAAATCTTTAAAGAACATTGATATTGCCTTTCTCCCTATGAATCTCCCCTACACCATGACACCGGAAATGGTAGCGGATGCAGCCAGGGCTTTAATGCCCAAGATACTTTATCCTTATCATTATGGAAACACAGATCCTCAGAAATTAAAAGAGCTTCTTAAAGACATCAAAGAAATCGATGTCCGTATAAGAGAGCTAAGGTAAAAGGAAAAAGGTGAAATGTGAAATGATAAATGTAAAATGTGATGTGTGAAAGAAAAATGTTAACCAGCAGGCTTATTATAGAAATTCTTCTTATGTTTGATTGGTAAAGAGATCGAGGCCTATGGTTTTTATACATGAAATTTTTTGTTATAACGAAACATAATTCTCTTCTTTTTTTCTAAGGAGAATAGAGCAGGTATTTCTTTCTCTTTTTTTCAAATAGAGAAAGATCCTTCTGATAAGAAACCATGATATCCTTGACTGACTTTCCTTTAGTCAAAGCTTTGCGTATTTGATCGGTTCCCATTATTTTGTCAAAATAATCTTTATGGAATCTAAAATGTTCTGGGTATTCATCCCTAATGGTTTTGATTATGTAAAGAGTACATTCAAACGGCCTGAAAGAATTTCTGTTAATGACATGGATTTGGGAACCGCCGCATACTTTCCCTTTATATTTTGACATGACAGGTTTGAACCATGCTTCTCTAAACATGACTCCAGGAAGATCCAGAGAATAAAGAAGATGAGTCAAATGGTTTGCTTCGATCCAAGGAGCCCCAAATAATTCAAACGGTTTAGTAGTTCCTCGACCTTCAGAAATATTGGTACCCTCGAGAAAAACCTGTCCGGGATAAACTATGGCCGTATCAAGTGAGGGCATGTTGGGAGAAGGAATCACCCATGGCAAAGCAGTCTCATCATACCACATATCTCTTTTCCACCCCTGTATAGGTATGACTTTAAGAGAAACTTTTTTTGAAAGAAAAGAGTCATTAAATAAAAGAGCGAGTTCTCCTACAGTCATTCCGTGTCTTACTGGTATTGGGTAAAGCCCCACAAAAGAGCTGAATTCAGGATATTTGAGTACAGGTCCTTCTAGGTCGATTCCATTTATAGGATTTGGCCGGTCAAGTACGATGAATTCAATGTTGTTTTCAGCACAGGCTTGCATACAAAGAGCCATGGTGGCGATATAGGTATATATGCGCGTGCCCACGTCTTGAATATCGAATATCATAACATCTATTTTGGATACCATTTGTTCTCCAGGTGTCTTCCCTGTTTTTGTGATGTCAAAAGAACGCATATATTCATCGATATGACTGAGCATATCATCATCGGGCTTCATAGTCTGACCGTAAAGACTGAATACAGGAAGATGAAAAAGTTTTTCCATATAAAAAGGAACATACTCTCCTGCTTGGGTATTTCCTCTCACCCCATGTTCGGGACCGTAGAGAGCGGTCAGGTAGATATTCGGATGTTTGAACAAAAGCTCAATGTCAGTAATAAGATGAGTATTAACTCCAGTAGGATTTGTCACCAACCCCACTCTTTTTCCTTTGAGTCGTTCAGTATGTTTTTCTAAAAAAACTTCAATTCCAGGTTTGACCTGGTTTGAATCAAACGTGGGATCACTTCCTGAGCAAAAAAACAAACTTGATACAGAAAAAATCACAAGGCAAATTAAGACTGATTTTTTTGGCGCTTTTTTTAACATTTGGGATCCATTATTGTTATAAAATTCTTTGGATCTAATTGATTCATAAAGGCAACTTTATGTGAAAAATTGTGCCAACTCCAGGTTTGCTTTCCACCTTCACATTCCCTTTATGCAAATGAACAATATGTTTTACGATGGACAGCCCCAAACCAGTGCCTCCTACCTGTCTTGAACGGGATTTATCCACCACATAAAATCTTTCAAACACGCGCGGCAAATCTTTTTCAGGAATACCAATTCCTGTATCCCTTATGGTGATGCTGATGTTTGAATTTTTCCTTCTCGCAAAGACTTCTATTTTCCCTTCTTCGGTGTATTTTATGGCGTTGTCCATTAGATTGATGAACATCTGTTCCAGTTTGAAAGAATCTCCTTTGACTGGAGGAAGATTTTTTTCTATAGCCACTTCTAATTCTAGGCTTTTTTGTTCTATTTTTTGATTAAAGATTTTTTTGATTCTTAATAGAATCTCTTTGATATCGACCTCTTCTTTTTTTAACTCAAATTCATCTGATTCTACTTCAGAAATCAAAAGAAGATCTTTGACAATATTTATGAGTCGATCTGTGTTGCGTAAGGCTGTATCAAGGTATTTCTGCTGGTGTTTATCCAAGCCTTCCATGGTTTCCAGATAGCCTTGTATGGAAGTAAGAGGGGTTCGCAGTTCATGAGAGACATTGATTACAAAATCTTTCTTTATTTTTTCCAGGTTTTTTTCTTTTGTGATTTCATGAAAAGTAATCACCACCTCATCTCTGGTTTCAAGGTAGTTGGCGCTGCATAAATAAGTCTTCTCGTCAAAGGTTATTTCCTTGATTTGATTTTTATGTTCCTGTGTTACGTCGGAAACAATATTTTTAAACTCAGGCAACCGGATAAACTGCCAGTAAAAATTACCCTCAGGTTGAGTGTTTTTGATCATGGATTTGAAGTTATCATTGCAGAATATAATTTTTCCTTTACTGTCTAATGTGACCAATCCTTCTTCCATGGTTTGCAGGATGCATATAAGCTGTTCTTTTTGGGCATTTAGGTCTTCAAATAACTGGCTTATTCTTTCTGTCATAGAGTTGAAACTTTCAGCAAGTTGCTGGAGCTCTCCTCTTCTTTTTATGAGCACTTGAACGTTCATCTCTCCAGAAGCTGTTCTCTGTGCAGCGTCTCTTATTTTCTTTATAGGTTTGGATATATTGCGGGATAACATAAAAGAAGCGAAAATCGATAAAGTTATCAGGATCAAGACAACAAGAGCTGTGTTTCTTCTTAAGTTGGAAAACCAGGAGTTTATTTCTTCAAAATAGAGACTGAGCCTTAACACGCCCGATATATTCCCTTGGATCTTTAAGGGAAGTCCGATATACAGCATTTTTTTCTTTACTGTTCGACTGAATCGGACTGATTTTCCTATTTCTCCGGTATAAGCTCGAATGATTTCAGGCCTGTATCTGTGACTTTCCATTGACTGGGGGTCGCTATCAGAATCAGCGACCACTTTTCCTTTGAGGTCTATGACAGTGATTCGAGTATTGATTTTTTCCCCTAAATCTTTGGCATAAGAATCCAGTTTATGAAATTTTTTTTCTTCAAATAATCTGATGACTTGAGGCTGTATGGTATGACCTAGGTCTTCAAGCTCTTGGGATAAGGTTTTGACATGAAATTTCTTTTCAAAGGCATGGGAAAAAACAAAAAGGAGAATGCCCAGTAAGAGTATGATCAAAGCATATCCTCCAAATAATCTCAAAAAGATTGTTTTTTTCATGTTTCCAGTTTATAACCTACTCCTCTTATGTTCTTGATTAACTTCCCTTGTTTTCCTAATTTTTTTCTTAAGTGTCTTATATGGACATCTATGGTTCGATCTAGCACGGCTTTCTCTCTGCCCCATAAATGATCCAGAATTTTTTCCCTAGTAAACACCCATCCTTTTTTGGACGCTAATAATTCCAGTATTTTGAACTCAGTGGTGGTCAGTTCCACTCTCTTTCCTTTAATCCAAACCTCATGCTTAGTGCTGTCTATCAATAGAGAATTCCCTACTTTTATTTTGTCAGTTACTTTGTTTTTTTGTTGCCTCCTTAAAACCGCTTTGGTCCTGGCGATGAGCTCTCTTGGAGAGAAAGGTTTGGTCACATAATCATCAGCTCCCAATTCAAGACCGAGTATTTTATCCATTTCTTCACCCTTGGCTGTGAGCATGATAATGGGTATCTCCCTCAGTTCTGGATTGCTTTTTAAGTCTTTGCAGATTTCAAGCCCATCGATATCAGGAAGAAGTAGATCCAAAATGATAAGGTCTGGTTTGTGAAGAGCCAGAAAGTCATAAAATTTATTCCCAGATAAAAAAGTTTTTACCTCAAATCTTGCTTTTTTCAAGTGGAGACTGACCAGTTCAGCTATATCTGGCTCATCATCCACAACAGCGATAAGTTTATTCATGGAGTAACTCTGTTCAATTTATTAATTCTTGATTTCAATTCCCCCAAACATGGCTGTGGCTTTGATGTGCAGTGTCGTTTTGGTATCTTCTGAAACAGCCTCTCTTCTCTTATCTTCTACAGAACCAAATATGGCACTGCTGTCTAATCCCACCTTCCATTCTTTGGGGACAAAAATCTCAATCCCTCCGAACAGGGCTGTGAGTTCTACAGTGGCCTGGCTTTCTGATAAAGAGGCTTTATGAAAGTCCAATTCAATCCCCCCAAAAAGAGCAGTAGCTTTTCCTCCTCTAAAGTGCTGGGATTCAATCTGTCTTTTAATACCGGAAAAGATGATAAAAGCTCCCAAGTCATCATCTTTTATCTTCGGAACTTTTCCTTTAAAACCTTTAGGTGTGAAAATGATCCACAGTCCAATCCCAATAATCAAAAGCGGCCAGAATATTTTCCAAAACCCTGTTCCCAGTACATTTAAGTTGACTAACAGAAAAAAAGTACCGATAAGAATAAGAAGGAAACTGAATCCATTTTGGCGGAAATTTTGATTGACCAGATGCCAGATTCCTATAAAAATCAGAATCACAGGCCAGTAAGTGGAGAATAAATATCCGATATCCAAGCGTCCCAAACTTCCCATCAGAAAAACAAATCCAATGAGAATGATAAAGATCCCGGAAAGCACCCTGCCTTGATGATCACGAAGCATGTCTTTCCTCCTTTTCCACTAATATATCTAGAGACTATTTTACTTATAAAAAGACAGGGAAACAATAAATATTTATTATTGGAATAGAGATAAAATAAAATTTGGCTCCTCGGGAGGGATTCGAACCCCCAACCTAGTGGTTAACAGCCACCCGCTCTGCCATTGAGCTACCGAGGAGTGAAATAATTTATTTTATAGCAAAAATTGCCTTGAATAGCAACTCAAATATGAGACATGCAAGATTTATAAAATAGGTGAAATGTGAAATGTGAAATGTGAAATGCTAACGTAATATTTGAATTGATGAAATTGCCCATTCTACTTTTAATTTTTCACATTTAACACATTTTTATCTAAAAGCGGTAGCCAGCCTGTTTGACTTTTTTGCGGTAGTCATCCCCTTCTATGGTCACCAGCTTGCACATCTCATAGATTCTGGAGCGAAGTCTTATTCCAATTCGGTCAACAAGGCTGTCATCCTGCTTTTTGCTTTTATAATAGGAAATCCTTGTGTCTTCCTCTTCTTCGCCCCTATCCAGATAATTAGATGTGAATAAGGTGAGCTTTTTATGATTATACCGGTGATTGATGATATAAAAAATAGTTTCTTCAACCCACGGGGATGTCCTTTTGGCTCCTAGTTCATCCAGAACCAAAACATTATTGGCAAATATCGGAGCGATCAATTCAGTTTCGCTCATAGAGGATTCTGAGGAATAACTTTTCTGTATGTTTCTAATCAAGTCTCTGAAATCACAAAAAAAGCAGGGAGTGGAACTAGTTTTAATAAGTTCATTGATGATGGCTACCGCAAGGTGCGTCTTTCCCACTCCGCAGGGACCTTGAAAAAGCAATCCTATATTCTGTACAGGATAATTCTTAACGAATTTTTTGGATATCTTAAGTGCATTTTTGTGTGAAGGATTGTGGACTTCAAAATTATCAAAAGTACATTCTTCATATCGCTTAGGTAGATTAGCCTGTTTTAAAAGAATCTTGACTTTATTTTCAATATAGCAAGTGCATCTTTTGGCCACAGATTTTCCTGTCGAATCTGTTTCCAGTACCCAGCCCGTTCCATCACATTTAGGACAAGTATCTTTTTTCATTAGTTTAAGTATCCTCTAAGCTGCTGCATAGTATGGGATTTGGCCAACTTTTTTTTTGCTTTTTCTTCTATTTGTCTTATTCTTTCTCTTGTCAAATGAAGGACATCACCAATTTCCTGGAGCGTTTTTGGCCTATTGTCATCAAGCCCGTATCTCAATCTTAGCACAAAAGACTCTTTTTCATCCAGCTCCTCAAGCACTTCTCTTATTTGATCCTGTATGGCATTTTTAATGATTAGGTATTCTACGGACGGAGAAATTTCATCTCGAATCTTATCCCCTATTTCAATTTCTTCGTCATAATATTTGTCACTTAAAGAGAGGTTTTTTTCTTCCAAAATTTCAAGGTCCTCCACATCCGTAACTTTTATATTCATTTCTTTAGCGATCTCTTCCCTGTTCGGATTTCTCCCTAGGTCTTTTTTTAGTCTTGACCTAACTTTTTTCATTTCTGAGACCTGGTCAGATAGTTTCTGTGGGATATGATAAATTCTAGAATTTCGAGTAAGTGCGTTGAATATCGCTTGTCTGATCCACCATACTGCATAGGAAATAAATTTTACGTTTTTACTGGGATCGTATCTTTTTGCTGCTTCAATTAGTCCGATGTTTCCCTCGTTAATCAAATCCAACATGCTCAATCCCATACCTCTATATTTTTTTACATATGAAACCACAAATTTAAGATTTGCTTCAATAAGTTTTTTTAAAGCGGCTTGGTCTCCCTTTTGTATCCTGCGGCCAAGTCTTTTTTCTTCTTCCTGATCTAAAGGAGAAAATTTGGAAATCTGGTTCAAGTACAGTTTTAGATTTTTGGACTGATACTGATTAGGGTATTTTTTCTTCATTTACTTATGATCAATGTTTTCTTTTTTTTCTATCTTTATTATTTTTGTGTGGTTTAATCTGACCAAAGAATCCTTTTTGGATTCAAACTCATCTTCTCTGCCTTCAAAAAATTCTTTTCTGATATAATTGAGAAATTCATTCACATCTTCTTCTATTTGTTCCATCTTCTTTCTCATGTTTATGATTACTTCCACACCAGCCAGGTTAACCCCCAAATCACGGGTCAGATTAAGGATAAATTCAAGCTGTTCAAGGTCTTTCTCTGAATACAGTCTGGTATTTCCCTTACTTCGTGAAGGTTTTAGTAAGCCCTCCCTCTCGTATAGTCTCAATGTTTGTGGATGAACATCATAAATATTAGCCACATTACTTATATGATAATATTTATTTTTATTTTTTGCATCTTTTTCCATTTTATACCCCTAGACTTTCCCTTGGGTTTTGTTCAGAAGCTTTTTGTAGTTCTTTCATGAGACTCCGAATTTTTTCATCATGAAAAGGAGGGGGAACAATGGTGATCTGTACAAATTGATCTCCATTGCATTTTTGTCCTATTTTGGGAACTCCTTTTCCCCTTAACCTGAATTTTTGTCCTGATTTTGTCCCCGGAGGTATTTTTATGGTGCTTTTTCCTTTGATGGTGGGAACTGAGATTTTTGCCCCTAATGTAGCCTCTGGTACAGTAACAGGGACCTTAACATATATATTGGAACCCTCTCGTTTAAAAAATGGATGGGACTCTACCTCAATGGTAATGAATAAATCTCCTGATGGTCCTCCCCTTTTTCCTGCATTTCCTTTTCCAGCGATCCTCACTTTTGAACCTGTGTTTACGCCCGCAGGAATTTTGACATTAATAAATTCTGATTTTCTTACCTGGCCGGTGCCGCTGCATTGAGGGCATTCTTTTCCTTTCATAACTCCACTTCCTCCGCAAGAAGGACAAGTGGTTTGAAATCTCATGGCTCCTTTTTGCATGGTGGTTTGTCCTGTTCCTCCGCATACTCTACAGGTTTGATTTCCTGTTCCGGCAATGGCTCCTGTTCCTCCGCAGGAGGGACATTCTTTCATACGACTTAATTTTATGCGCGTCTGAATCCCATTGATCGCATCATAAAATCCGAGCTTCATGGAATAGAGAAGATCCTCACCTTTTTCAGGCCTCATCCTGGTTTGTTTTTGAGAAGAACCAAAAATATTTTCAAAAAAGTCCTGAAAAGAGGATGAGCCAAAACCTGAAAAATCAAATCCCTGGAATCCTGTGAAATCTTGTTGGTAGGCCCTTTGAGCTCTTTCCTGTCCCCCTACTTCTCCGAATTGATCATACTGTTTTCTTTTTTCGGGATCTTTAAGAACAGAATAAGCTTCTTGTATGTCTTTGAATTTATTTTCGGCAGACTTATCTCCGGGATTCAAATCCGGGTGATATTTTCGGGCTAATTTACGGTAGGCTTTCTTTACGTCAGTTGTGGATGCGCTTTTATTGACTCCTAGGATTTTATAATAATCTTTAGACATGGCACTTTATTTTTTGGAGCCGGGATTGCCCTCTTTGTGTTTTTTGAATCAAACACTCGGACAATCCCAGCAATCCTTTGGTTTATATGAATCTATTATTTGTTATCTTTTTCTTCCTCGTCAACCACCTCAGCATCAATAACTTCTTCATCTTCTTCGGATTTTTCGGATTCTTTTTTTCCTTTACTTCCTTGAGCAGAGGATCCTTGTGTTTGGGCTCCAGTGCCTTGAGCACCCTGTCCTTCTTGAGCCTGCTGATACATCATCTCTGTAATCTTATGAGAGGCTTGGGTCAGTTTCTCTATGGCTTTCTTTATGTGTTCTACACTATCGCCTTCTATCGCTGACTTTGTGTTTTCAATCTCACTCTGTATCTTAGATGCTTCTTTAGGATCTATTTTATCTTTGTTTTCCTTTAATGTCTTTTCAAGATTATAAACAAGGTTGTCTGCCTGGTTTTTCACGTCTATCAGTTCTCTTCTTTTTTTGTCTTCTTCAGAATGCTTTTCTGCATCTTTAACCATGTGTTCCACTTCTTCTTCTTCCAGACCGCTGTGTCCTGTGATGGTTATGGCTTGTTCTTTTCCGGTTCCTTTGTCCTTGGCTGACACATGGAGAATTCCATCGGCATTGATGTCAAAAGTGACTTCTATCTTAGGGACTCCTCTTGGAGCAGGAGGGATTCCGTCAAGATGAAATCTTCCCAAACTTCGGTTGTCCTTAGCCATCTCTCTTTCTCCTTGAAGAACATGAACTTCAACGCTGGGCTGATTATCGGATGCAGTAGAGAAAATTTCTGTTTTCTTTGTAGGTATAGTGGTATTTCGAGGAATCATCTTAGTAAAAACTCCACCTAAAGTCTCAATCCCTAAAGTTAACGGCGTCACATCTAAGAGAAGGACATCTTTGACATCACCAGACATTACAGCTCCCTGAATCGCAGCTCCTGTGGCCACAACTTCATCAGGATTAACCCCCTTGTGCGCTTCTTTTTCAAACAGATCTTTAACCAGTTCTTGTACTTTGGGGATTCGTGTAGATCCTCCCACTAAGATAACTTCATTGATCTCTGATGCTTTGATTCCGGCATCATCTAAAGCCATTTTGCAGGGCTCAACCGTTTTTTTGATAATAGGCTCCATCAGCTGCTCTAGTTTGGAACGGGACATTTTGATAAGGAGATGTTTGGGGCCCGAGCTATCCGCTGTGATAAAAGGGAGATTGACTTCTGTCTCCATAGTCGTTGAAAGCTCCATTTTTGCTTTTTCTGCAGCTTCTTTTAGTCTCTGTAGAGCCATTTTATCTTTAGTCAAATCAATACCTGATTCTTTTTTGAATTCCTTAACCAGCCAATCCTGGACTACCTGATCGATATCATCGCCGCCAAGGTGAGTATCTCCATTCGTTGATTTGACCTCAACGATACCTTCACCGACTTCAAGGATAGATATATCAAAAGTACCTCCACCAAAGTCATATACAGCAATGGTTTGGTCCTTTTTCTTATCCATTCCATAGGCTAAGGCAGCTGCTGTGGGTTCGTTGATAATTCTCTGTGCATCAAGTCCGGCAATCTTAGCGGCATCTTTTGTGGCTTTTCTCTGACTGTCATTAAAATAAGCAGGGACAGTGATCACAGCTTTTTCTACTTTTTCACCCAGGTAATCTTCAGCAGATTTTTTTAGTTTCCTCAATATCATGGCTGATAATTCCGGAGGGGCATATTTTTTTCCCGTGGCTTCTATTCGGACATCTCCATTTTTAGCTTCTGTGACTTTAAAAGGAACCTGCTTAATTTCTTCTGTAACCTCTTTGTATCTTCGACCCATAAATCTCTTTACAGAATAGATGGTATTTTCAGGATTAGTGACTCTTTGTCTTTTGGCAACCTGTCCAACCAATCTCTCTCCTTTATCATTAAATGCAATAACAGAAGGAGTTGTTCTTCCTCCTTCCTCATTAGAAATAATGGCCGGCTTATCACCTTCCATAATTGCAACAACTGAGTTGGTCGTTCCTAAATCGATTCCAATAGTTTTTGGCATTATGACCTCCAAATTTCAATTTTAATTGATTTTAGTCTGTCAATAGTATAATATTTGAGTGTGTTAATGTCAAGTAATATTATTTATGGATTATAAATAAAAAAGGCCTGTTTTAAAACAGGCCTTAATAATTTTTTTTTGGTCTTATTTATCAGGATCTACAATGAATTTTTCTTTCATTAGCAGCTGAACTTCTTCTCTTGCTTTTTTGATGGTTTGTTCTGCCATTTTATATCTTTCTTCTTCTGGAAGATCCAGTCTTGCTACTCCCTGCTCTATAGCTTTAGTACCCACTTTGACCGCTTCCCTTGGGAAGACCTCCCACTGGTCCATGTTTGGAATAATATAATCTTCATTGAGCCCTTTGTCTTCAGCTACTTGAGCTAATTCTTTGGCCGCGACTATACACATTTCATCTGTAATCTTTTTGGCTCTCACATCCAGTGTTCCTCTAAATATTCCAGGGAATCCAAGAGAGTTATTAACTTGATTGGGAAAGTCGGACCTTCCTGTGGCTACAATTCTGGCTCCTGCTTCTTTGGCTTCCCATGGCCATATTTCTGGAATGGGATTGGCTTCAGCAAAAACAATGGCATCATCAGCCATGCTTTCGATCCATTCTTTTTTGATCACTCCAGGTCCTGGCTTGGAGGCAGAAATAAGCACGTCAGCATCTTTCATAGCCTCAGGAATTCCTCCACTAATTCCTTTGGCATTTGTGATTTCACATATATTCCATTTTTCTTTGTATTTCTCTTTCAAAATTTCTTTGTCTTCACGGTCCTTGTGCAATATTCCTTTGGAGTCTACTTGAATAATATTTCCTCCGGTGACTCCTGCTGAAATAATCATACGTGCAATAGCAATATTAGCAGCTCCAGCTCCTATAAGGGCGACTTTGATGTCTTTGACATCTTTTTTAACGATTTTTAGAGCATTGATGAGTCCCGCAACTGTGACACAAGCTGTTCCCTGCTGGTCATCATGCCAGATGGGTATTCGGCATTCTTCTCGAAGAGTATCCAGTATCTCAAAGCATTTTGGATGCGAAATGTCCTCGAGATTAACTCCACCAAATGTAGGTTGAAGAATTTTTACAGTCTTGATTATTTCTTTTTGGTCTTTTGTATCAAGCATTATTGGAAAAGCATCCACTCCCCCTAAATATTTATAAAGAAGTGCTTTTCCTTCCATAACAGGAAGACCTGCTTCAGGACCAATATCTCCAAGTCCTAATACTCTTGTCCCATCTGATACAATGGCAACAAAATTTCCTTTATTTGTCAGTTCATAGGCTTTGTCTATATCTTTATTGATTTCTTTACAGGGGCTGGCCACTCCAGGTGTATACCAAATGGCAAAATCATTAAAATCTCTAATTCTGCATTTTGGAAGAACCATGATTTTCCCTTTATAAAAAGGGTGAAGCCTCATTGCATCCTTTGAAGGCTCTTCAGCCTTTGCCAGGAGCTGTTCAACCGTAACTTCTTTACTCATTTTTATTGCTCCTTTTCTTCAGAGGTAAAATCAATTATGCCTCCTCTTATAATTTATTATTTATTAAAGTATAAATTTATATATTTATATATTATTAATGGCTAAATTATAAACTTAATCTTTCATAAGTCAAGCTGCAAGTTTTGTATAAAATTTATCTGTGTAAAAAACATCTCTCGCTGTCCGTTTGGCCTGGACTTTTTGTAGCAATCATGGACAAACCTAATTCATCTGCTCTTTCAATGACCACTTTGTCTTTTATGGAGCCCAAAGGAAAAATAATGGCTGTGATACCACTTTTAGCTGCGAGTTCCACCACATCAGGAAAAGGCATAAATGCATCTGAGGCAAGGACACATTTATCAGGTCCATAACCTCTTTTTGAAAATTTAATGGCATCTTCGGCAGAATCAATTCGACTTCTTTGTCCGGACCCAATACCATGAACTTTGTCTCTTTGCCCAATAACTACGGCATTAGACCTGGTAAAGCATGCCACATTCCAGTTGAAAATGGCTGCTTCAATCTCATCTGGATTTGCTTTTCTTTTGGAGACTACTTCTGTTTTATCGTGAGAAGTGATTCTCGAATCAAATCTCTTTTGAACAAGGAGACCACCAGCCACTCGTTTGAATTCCATATCATTATCCAAACTTGGTTGAGATAAGGAAGAGCCCATTTTTACTACTCTGAGAGGTTTTCTGTTTGATAGCACTTCTAGGGCTTTATCTGTAAAATCAGGAGCATATACCACTTCAACAACTCTTCCTTTTTCTATGATAATTTTTGCTAATTCCTCAGTTATAGTGTAGTTGAAAACATCAACACTTCCAAAATTAGATAAGGGATCACATTTCCAGGCTTTGATGAATACCTGTTCAGGGCTGTCTCCTAGAGCCACTCCACTAGGCATCTCATGTTTGATAAGTACGCATATTTTTTTGTTTTCATATATGGATGATAGTTTTTTTATCAGTCTTTGGCCTAAATCCATATCCGCAACATTGATATAACCTAAGCCTTTGGTGCCTTGTTTGAGTACCTTTAATGTAGACATGTTAGGTCCAGATGCCCCCTTTTCCTGATAGAAAGCAGCGGGATAGCCAGGGTTTTCTCCATATCTCATAGAAATTTTCTTTATAAAGATGGAGTCTCCCATATTTATTTTTTCGGGAAATTCTTCTTTCACTTTTCTTCTGTATTGCGCTCTTGTTTGTTTGTCAAGTTTCTCCATGTTTTATTTCCTCCTTTTATGACGGTTGATTATAGAGACCTTATTTTTTTGAAGTCTTGTCTTTTGAGAAAAGACACATATTAAGGCCACTCTAAAGTCTGGTTGGTTTGTTTTCGGCTTTAGTGAATGATATATATATTGAGCTGCTTCATCTGCCTCTGCTGTGTTGATTTCTATGTCCACGGGTTCCCCCTTAAAAGAAGGGAGTGGATCTTTGTTTTGCCCTTCATAAGTGGAAATCATTTTTCCTTTTCCGGAGATTAAGGGAAACTCATAAAAATTTTTTAAGGAACGTCCGTTATCCGCTCTTTTTATTATGGATAAAGCTGCTTTTTCTTCAGATAAAATACATCCACTTATTCTTGGGGTATAGTTAGGAGGATCAGACTCATAATGCCATGATTTCAAACCAGCAGCCAGAGTCTCTACAGGGTGGGATGTAATATTTATATTTTTATAAATATCATCGGTGTGCTTTCCATTACTAACCACGATTCCTTTCCCTATTCTTAGTGCAGGATAGATAAGAAGATCTGGTTTTCCTTTTTGTATTTTTTGTCTGTCTGTGGGTTTCACTAATGCTTTGCCTTGAGAATAAATGATTTCTCTAGCTTGGCTTGAACAAGATCTCCCTGTGATAGCATATATAGTTATCACATGATGGTCTGACCTATCTTTTCCTATAATAATTATCCTTCCTGGATAGGACCTTTTGTTCATTTTATCTGACCTATAGGACATTTAGTTTTAATTCTAATAAACAACCTAGCTTATTTGTCTCAATTTTTTATAAATGGTTCTGGATATTAAATATCACAGGTCTTGTTAAGAGTCAAAATATTATTAATGAATCATTCGGGTTACTTAGTCCCAATTTATTAATATTTGATTTTTGTGTAAAATAAAGCCACTATGAATAAAAATAAACCTCCTATAAAAGCCTACAAAAATTTGGAATTTTTAAACTCCAGAGATGCGAGAGTGATAAGGATTTTGAGTGAATACCTGGAGCCTTTGAAAAGACTAAGGGATTTTAAAGTCAATAACACCGTTCTATTTTTTGGGTCTGCAAGAATAAATCCGGATAATAAAAAATCCAAACTAGTAAAATACTACTGGGAAGCCGAAGAACTGGCTTATAGGCTTGTCCAATGGGCCATTGATTTAAGGGATAGGGGCAAGCACTTTGTTATCTGCACAGGCGGGGGGGGAGGATTTATGGAGGCGGCTAATAGAGGTGCCAGTAGAGCTGGTGGAAAATCAATAGGGATGAACATATCCATTCCCGAGGAACAGGAACCCAATCATTACATATCTCCTGAGTTAGCTTTTGAATTTCACTACTTTTTTATGCGTAAGTTCTGGCTCGCTTATAAAGCAAAGGCTATTGTGGCTTTTCCAGGAGGTTTCGGAACACTTGACGAAATATTTGAGATTTTAACTTTGGTGCAGACCGAAAAAATATGTAAGGATGATATTTATATCATGCTTTATGGGGAAGAATACTGGAAAAAAATCATAGATTTTGATGCTCTGGTCAAACATGAGACCATATCAGATGAGGATTTAGATCTGTTCCGTTTTTGTTCTGATCCACAGGAAGCTTTTACTGCTCTTAAAAAAAATCTAATCAAACATTTATGATCAAATTGAGTGTAATTTCACCTTAAAAGGTGATTGATTCATCGATATTATTGTGAAATGATGAAATAATCATGAATAAAAGGACTTTGAATCACCTTTTATTTTTAATGATAGCAATAATCATATGTTTCGTGTCATGCAATCGAAAAAATTACCGGACTTCCCCAAATATCATTATTGGTAAGGCATCATGGTATGGGCCTCAGTTTCACGGAGGATCCACTTCAAGCAAAGAAATTTTTGATATGTATGATATGACAGCCGCTCATAAAACGCTTCCTTTTGGAACTTATGTTATGGTGACCAATCTCAATAACGGCAAATCAGTAAAAGTCAAGATAAATGATAGAGGACCTTTTATAAAAGGAAGAATCCTTGACCTTTCGTATGCTGCAGCCAAAATTTTGGATATGGTGGAGCCAGGCGTTGTCCCTGTTCGTATTGAAATTATCAACAATGTGTCGCGTGACTTTGAGAGAGAAAAATTTGCTGTTCAAGTGGGATCATTTGTATTGAGGAAGAATGCAGTTTTATTAAAATCAAGACTTAATAAAGAATACAAGAATGTCTATATATCCAAATTTAGAACTCCCCAAAGAATTTATTACAGAGTTAGGCTGTCCTTCCATTCCAAAATTAAGGCCTTTAACACAGCAAAGGTTCTACAAAAACAAGGATTTGATGTCTTTATTGTGGAAGCCCCGGACTAACGGGAAAAGAATTTCTTATTTTTCATAAAGATAAGCTGATTCCTCAAGCTTATTTTCTTTTCCGTTATGAACAGCAAATTTTCGCCCTTTCCATAGAGAAGCGGCTCCATAGTCTCCATTTTTTTGTACAGCATAAAAATTCAAATCAAATGAAGGAAGTCCTTTCTCATCTGTTTGTTTTGGCCAAAGTTTTGCCTTTTCCTTCACTCTTTTGAGAGCTCTCAGACAGGCTTCTTCAGGAGAATGACCTTGCCTCATGAATTCAACCACCATATAGCTTCCACAAGTAAGTATATTGGCTTCTCCAAATCCTGTGGAACCAGCCGCACCTATTTCATTATCCACATACAGTCCTGCCCCAATGATCGGTGAATCCCCTACTCTTCCGGGTATTTTAAAGAAAAAACCACTTGTGGTAGTCACTCCTGCCAAATTGCCTTTTGAATCCAGGGCACAGCAGTTAATAGTTCCATGAGATTCCATAAAAGAACGTAATTCTGGATCAATATTTTCTGTTTTTGGGGGATACCAGAAATCTCTGTCCGAAAGCATTTCCTTTCTTTTTAACCATATATTCCTTGATTTATCCGTAAGAAGGTTTGTTTGTTTAAAACCATGGCCTCTAGCAAATTCAAGCGCTCCTTTACCTACTAATAGAGCATGAGCTGTTCTTTCCATCACCAGTTGAGCGACTTTGGATGGATTTTTTATATTTCTCAGACTTGCGACAGCCCCGGCATTATGCGTGGGTCCATGCATAACCGAGGAGTCTAGTTCCACTACGCCTTGTTCATTGGGGAGCCCTCCGTATCCTACAGAAGTATCGTTGGGATCATTCTCAATAATATTAACCCCTGCAATGACAGAATTAAGAGGATCCTTCCCCATCTTAATCATGTCCATAGCTTTTTCAGTGGCCCTAAGCCCATTGGAACTGGCAATGACCACAGGTCTGCTGGAAACTTTTTCTTGAGATATGATATTCTTTTTGTTGAACATCATGGTAGCTGCACTCAAACTTACCCCAGTTTTTATGAATTTTCTGCGGGATATATGTTCCTTCAATTTAATACCTCCTTTCCTTTTGATCTTGATGTTGTATCAAATCTAATTTATTTCCGATTAATTTTCAACACAGGTTTGACATGACATTCATAGTTTAGTATAAAAACTTTTATTTTTTCCATTATTTTCTCAGCTATGAAAAATAAAGTTTTATTCTCCGCTTCTCTTTTTCATTTCATAAATGATGCTTCTGCTGTAGCTATCCCTATGATCTTTCCTCTTCTATATAGCGAGAGATTCATTATCACCAAATATTCACATATTGGAATCCTTTCATATCTGGGCCTTTTTATCACCTTTCTTTTTCAGATTCTGATTGTAAATTACTCTAAGAATCTCTCATATAAATCAATGCTTATCATTAGCATATGTGGTATCTCTCTCTTTATATTCTTAATGACTTTTGCTCATACTCTGCTGCTCTTTATAGTCTTTTATATATTGATGAGAGTATTTCTGAGCTTTTATCATCCGCTGGGGGTGGCAGCAGTATCCCGGGCCCACCCTGAAAGTGCCCTTGATTCAGCCATGGGAGTTCAGAGCGGATCAGGAAATTTTGGTGTTTTTATTGCTTTCATATCTGTAGGTTATCTAGCTCAAAACTGGAATTGGAGATTTCCTCTTTATATTTGGGCTGGAGCTGGTCTTTTTTTAGGAGTGTTGAGTTTTCTCTCCGTGAAGAATATTTCAAATCTTAAAGCCACTTACAGAAGACCTGATTTTTCTTTATGGCTAAAGTCCTTAAAAGGAATAAAGAAGTATATAATCGGCATCTTTTTTGGAGGAGGATGCTGGGCTACCACTGTTTATTATGCTCCTTCTTTATTGAATCATAAATTCAATGTACCTCTAGGTCAGACTGGAGTTTCTATGGCTTTCTGGATTGCTTTAGGGACTTTAATGCCTTATCTTTATGGTCTCTTATCTAAAAAAATAGGTCGTCGTCGTCTTTGTTTCATTTGTTTAGCAGGAACGACTCTGTTTTCTTTTGTTCTTTGGCTGAGCCCCGTTCAAGAATTGGCTGTATTGAGTCTGCTTTTAACAGGTTCTTTTCTTTTTTTAATTTTCCCGGCTTTTCAGTCTTACACAGGGATTTCAGCAGAGCACAAAGATCAAGATATTGCTTTTAGTCTATTTGCCAACATCCAAATGCTGGGAGGGGCTGTGATAAGCCTTATATCAGGGTTTATTTCTGATCTTTTTGGGATCAACTCTCCTTTTTTACTTCTTTCTTTATTGGGAATTTTGGTTTTGATCTATTATTTGAATTACCCTTTGAAGGATGAGGAAAGGAAGTGATAAGGAGACTAATCTAAATTTTTTAAAAGTAAGATAAGTACAGAGTGTTCTCCTTCGGGAATTTTAAATTTGATGGAATTGCCTTTGAAAATTTCTTCTGCTTGGTCGTCTATGGTTAATTGATATTTTCCTTTGGTTAAAAAATCCAGATCAACCTTTCTTTTTTCAAGAGATTTGATTTCAAATGATATGATATTATTTTTATAAAGGAAGTGCCTTATTATGGCAGGACCATTTACAGATAGTATTTTTTCGCCTTCTTCATGTAGCACGAGTTTGGATGGAGATAATAAAAGATTATAATGTCTTCCTTGTATGTATATTCTAGAAAGCTCCCCTTTTATTTCAGTGTCCAGCATACCAAATCTGAATCCTTCCCAGGGAGTAAAATCAATGTATTCTTCAAGGGATATGAGCGCAAACAAAGGTCCCCAGCTCTGAAACCTTTTTCCGCCCGGTTCCCCTGACCTTGAGTCAAAATTTTCAGGGCATATCTGGTAATTTTCCCAAGTACGCATAAAAAGTGATGAGCTTTTCCATGCCAATTCTGATGCCACCGCATCAAATCCATAAGCTTTGAGACCCTGATAAACCAAATAATTCGTAGGTGGCCAAATTGATCCTCTCCAGTACTGTTGATCATCAAAAGCTGGATCATCTCTGGAAATAGAAGGAATAACATATTCTCCCCAAAATTCTTCCTCATCAAGCAAATGGGTTATCATCTTTCTTGCCTGTTCATCGTCAGGGATTCCTGCTAGTAATGGATAAAAATTTGATGCGGCTTTGTGCTTAGAAAAAGTACCATCCCAGTATCTGTCATAATAAAAATCTTCACTTTCGTTCCAGAGCTTCTGGTTTATCAGTTTTTTCATTTCCAGGTATTCATCCATGTACGCCTTGTATTCTTGGTTCAATTTAAGGACATTGGCTATTTGAGCCAAGCAGTATGCGTCAAGAGCATAGAGGCAGTTCAAATCAAGACAATTTAGATTTAATGTTCCGGTGAGCTCTATAAAAGAGGTCTCGTCCCAGTTGGGCAGATCATCCTGTCCTGATTCCCACATTGCTTTTTTTCTTCCCATTACATTTTTTTCCCATGAAGGAGGATTTTTTGAGACCAATTCAGTATCTGATCCCCATTCCAAGAGTCCGTCCTGGTTCCCATCTCTCCGCGGAATACCATTGATATCTCTTTCTTTCCAAAATGAATGCCATTTTTTTAAATTTGAATAAGATGACTCCAGTATATTCATATCACCTAATTTTTGGAATATTTTGTACACTACATAAGCACCTACAGGAGGTTGTGAACGATCCGGAGTTCCTCCAAACTCACTTCTCCAGTTAGGAATATTTCCATTCGGATATTGTGTCTGAAGAACGGATTCTAAAATATCTTTTGAATGCTTGGAACTTTCTATAGAGGTTTGAAGCGCATTGAAGAAAGAGTCCCATTCAAATAGGGTCCATACATCTCGGGGCCCATCTGGCCTTGGGAAGATCCATCTTCTTCCTGCTGGAATGTAAAATCTGTGTTTTCCAGGCTGATAAAGGGTCATCCAGAAAAGATTGTTGGTCACGGCTCTTGCCACTCCCTCATAAAACCCCTCAATTTTGACTCTTTTTTTTTCATATCTTTTTCTTTCTTCGTTCAATATAGACTCTATGGTCTTTGTGTTCTTAAAACCTAATAAACGGCTTTTTAGATTTTGCACATTTTTTTGTACTCCAGCGGCGAAATAGATTTCTCTTGTTTCTTCTGAGGAATAGGATAAAATCAGTTCTTTTTCAGGCGAAAGCAACTGTTCGCCTTTTATATGAGGCCAGAACAAATAACTGAAGTTCTCTAAAGAAGTACTTTCTCCTTCTATCTGTCCATCTTGAAGAAGAGTGTATTCACCATTAAGATTCCATGGAAAATAATGGATGATCTGTATTTCCACATCTTTTGGGATAGAAATTTTACCTACCAGAACATTCTCAATCTTTCTGGACCATTCAAAAATAAGGGTTTCGGACTTCTTAGAGGGCTTTTTCAGGATAGGAGTGTCTTCTTCTCTTCCAAAAGCAAGCCCCAGGTCTAATTTCATTCTAGTGTACGAACCATCAGGGGCATGAGGGCCTACTTCTGAAATGAGATAGAAGAGATCCGTTCCCTCAACTGTTTTACCCCCTTTTTTTACCCGCATTCTAAAAGCAAAAGCAGTATTTTTTTGTGGTACAAACACCAGCCCTGCCCAATTATTCGCATCCAAAGCCCCTATAAATACATTTTTCCATGGATAATATATTTCTGCATTCAGACTAAAAAACGCTGTTCCTGAAAAAAGCAAAGTAAATATGCAAATGAAAAGGGGCTTTTTCATAATTTTTTCTTTTTAAATAATTTATGTATTTTTTTAATCGAAATCAATTTTTATTTATTTTCCCTTGCTTCAAAGAAGTTTCAAAATCAGGATTGTCATAGAGAACCCTTCTTTATGAATTTTTTTACCCCGCTGATGAAAATATCAAGCTCTCTAAGAGTGGTGTAAATACTCGGAGTCACTCTCATGGCAGTTAATTTTTCTTCTCCTTTTTGCTGTGCGGGTACACCTACATTGATGGTATAAAGTTTGAGTTTGTTGAGAAGTTGTTTCTGCAAATCTGTTATATCTCTGCTTTCCAAACAAAAAGTCCCAATTCCGCATGATTGTTCAGGACTGTAGGAGGTCAGAATCTTCACTCCAGGCAGCTGTTCGATTTCTTTGGCCCATAAGTTTCTTAAGTATCTTAACCTCTCTTCTTTTCTTTTTCCTCCGATCCCATGATGGAAAGTCAAAGCATCACCTATGGCAAGTTTTAATGCCTCTGGTTGGGTGCCTACATGTTCGAATTTTCTTATATTGTCACTTTTGGGATCTGGGGCAGGAAATAAGGGCCAAATTTTCTTGATCTTTTCCTTTTTTACATATAAAAATCCGGTTCCTATGGGGCCCATCATCCATTTATGGAGATTAGCGCCGTAAATATCACATTCAAGATCTTTTTGTTTGTACAAAAAATGTCCAAAGGAATGGGCTCCATCAATGACAACTTCTATCCCTCGTTCTCTTGCCAATTGGCAGATTTCTTTGATGGGGAATATCTGTCCAGTTAGGTTTGTGATATGGCATAAAAGGATTAATTTTGTCTTGGGCGTGATGTTTTCTTTGAAAAGTTCAGTGAGGATGTTTAGGTCTTTAGGAGGATAAGGAAATGAAAATGTCTTGACTTTAACTCCTTCTCTCATTTGCCTTTGATAAAGAGCATTTTTCATCGAGGGGTAGTCATGAGTTGTAGTTAATACTTCATCTCCAGGTTTTAATTCAAGACCTAACAAAGCGATCTGCATGGATTCGGTTACATTTCTGGTGATGGCGATTTCTTCCGGAGAACAACCGAATGTATCCGCAAGCCTCTTTCTTATGAGTTCTTTTCTAGGTCTCAGATATCGCCATGAATTATGTGCCGGAGCACCGTTTGAAAAATCCATGTATCTTTTGACAGCATCTATGACTATTTTGGGAGCAGGATGAACCCCGCCATTATTAAAATTTATAAGGCTTCTATCAATATTAAAGGCCTGCTGTACATAGAACCAAAAGTCTTCATCTTTTGCTATGTTTTTTGCGGGAACATTCTTAACTTCTCTCAGTTTTGACTTAAACCCCACTAGAGCCTCTTTATTCAAAAGCCCAAACATTCCAATAGACCCCATACCTAATCCTATCTTTTTGATAAACTGTCTTCGGCTTTTCTCCATCCTTATCTCTTTTTTTATTCTAAAATATCATAGCAAGGGTTAAAGATAAATCAAAATACTTAAAAAAATCATTCTTTGATCATTCTGATTCTGGTTATTTTGACCAATCAAAAGATTTTTTTTCTTTGGGGTTTACTCCATAAAAAAAAGCGTCTCCTTTTACAGAAATTTTTTGCGCTCCAAAGGATCCCGAATTAGCCTTTCTGATTATTTTATGCATCCTATTATTCGGCTTACTGTAGGGACAAACAAAAATACACTGGGCACAATCTGATCCACATTTTCTCCAAAATTCATAACAGGCTTCTCTATGGATTATCCATCTTAAAGAACCGTTTTCTTCCCTCTTTTTCCCAAGGGGTATAGCATGGGAAGGACAGTTGAGAGCACATTTTTGACAAATCTCACAGAAATTTTGGACTCCAAATATTTTGGGTTTATCTATGATCAAAGGCATATCTGTGGTGATAAGCCCCAGCCTCACCCTGGGTCCATAGTTCTCTGTGATCAGAATACCTAATCTTCCAATTTCCCCGAGGCCAGCTAAATAGGCCAAAGGCGGAACAATGGCTTTATAGTCGCTTCCTGCAAAGTGGGCTCTTGAAGAGTATCCTATTTTCCGGATGAAGTTTGCAGTGATAATAGATATTTGTGCTGCTTTGACATACTTGTTGGCTGTTTCAACAATAACAGGGGGCTTCGGGGACATTGAAATCATCTCAAAATCCATTTTTACAGCAAACACAATAGCATATTTGTGGCGGCAATCTATGGTCATTCCATAGGGATCAGGCCCTCTTCCCACATGGGAGTAGACATAGGATTGATCCATTTCGCAGACACCACAAATATCAGCTCCTAGATAATTTAGGATGTTTTTTATCAGAAGGGTGTTTTTTTGTTTTCCAAAGCTCACTTTTTCTATTGAAACAACTGCTTTGGTTCTTTTCAGAATGTCGTCAAGAAAATCAAACTCAGAATCAGCTAAAGAAAAGTTTATTCTATCTCTGGCCATATGAGGGGCAGAAAGGATATCTGGTTTTTTTCTGATATGATCATCCACTTTTTTATATTCTTTTTTTCTTTGGTAATATTCATTGTAGAGGCGGGAACCTGGCTTTAAATCAAATCGAGAAAAGATAATATCCCTCTCATCAATTTTCTTCTGTCTGTCTGTTATTTTTATTCTTTTTTTTGGTTTCGGAGAGAACAGTACAAACATGACCATTAAAATAAAGAGAAGAAAAACAATCCCAAAAGTGAAAATTTTGATTTTTTGGGGCAGCAGGAATATAAATACATTGAGAAATAATACTCCCAGGAAAACCAAAAAGCTTCTCCAAAAAGCACGTCTCTCTTTTTCTAAGGCGCTGAAAACATTAAAAATCAGCAAACACATCAGCAGGATAGCAAAACTAAATTCACCCAGATAAATCAAAACAGACATGGATAAAAAACTAATGAGAAAAGATAGTACTGTCAAGAAAATCATTTTGCACAGGATTATTCATCCTGTGCAAATTTTTTGTTCATCCCCGGTTCCTTTTGATGAATCGTCCAGATAAATTTGTGTTTGCCTGAAAGGAAAAAAAGAATATAATAACTAAACAAAGGAAAATGGCACTGATTAAGAAAAAATATCTAATTTCTCCTGGTCCTACTCCTGTTCCTGAAAGTGTCCTTTCTGCGGCGGCTCAGCCTTTGATCCATCACCGGACGCCCGAATTTTCTAAGATATTTATGGATGTTGTTCACGGTCTTCAATACATGTTCCAAACCAAACAGGATGTATATGTAATGACTTCATCAGGAACAGGGGTTATGGAAGCAGCTGTAGTGAATATTCTATCTCCAGGGGATGAAGTGATCGTGATCAATGGTGGGAAATTTGGGAACAGATGGGCATGTCTGTGCAGGAAATACGGAATAAAAACAAGAGACATTAAGATTGAGTGGGGAAAAGACTATCCCAAAGAGAAACTGCATGAAGAGGTTTCAAACAGACCTGAATTAAAGGCGGTTTTTTCTACTCTTTCCGAGACTTCAACGGGGGCGATTTATGATATAAAGGGATACGGTGAAGTGCTTAAAGACAGGGAAACTCTGTTTGTGGTGGATGGAATTTCAGGAATAGGTGCGGCTCCGTGCCCTATGGATGAGTGGTACATAGATGTTCTGATCGCTGGATCACAAAAGGTCTTTATGGTTCCTCCCGGACTTTCGTATATCGCTTTTAGCCAGAAGGCCTGGAGATCTGTTGAAGAATCTTCATTACCCAAATTTTATTTTGATGCCAGAAGCGCCAAACAAAGCATGAGAAAAAAAACCACCCCTTATTCACCTGGAATCTCTTTGATTGTTCAGCAAAAAAAAGCATTAGAAATCATTCAGGACATGGGATTAAATAATCTTATCCAACACCACTGTGTCCTCGGTAAAGCTACCAGGTCAGGAGTCCGAGCTTTGAGACTCGAGCTTTTAGCAGAAAATCCTGGTAATATATTGACTGCTGTGAAAACACCCGATGGTATTGATGGGTTTCAGCTGATAGATATCATGCATAATAAATACGGAGTTTATATAGCGGGTCCTCAGGATCCCCATAAAGGCGAGTTTTTTAGGATTTCTCATTTAGGATATATGAGTCGATTTGATATAATTATTGCTTTGTCAGCTCTTGAAATGGCTCTCTCTGAACTTGGATACAAATTTGAGTTTGGGGAGTCATTAAAAGCAGCTGAAAAGATTTTAAAGGAGGATTCATAATGAAAAAAGTATTAATATGTGATGCCTTACACCCAGATGCATTGGAAGAACTTAAGTCTATCTCTGACTTAGATGTCACTGTGAAAACAGGAATGGATGAATCTGAATTGATAAAGACAATACCTGAATACAATGCGGCTGTAGTCAGAAGTGCGACCAAAGTAACCAAAAATGTCATTGACGCTGCCTCTAATTTAGAGCTTATTATCAGAGCAGGGATAGGACTGGATAACATTGATCTTGATGCTGCAAAGGAGAAAGGGATTGATGTGAGGAATACGCCCAAAGCCACTACTATATCTGTGGCTGAGCATGCATTTGGGTTGATGCTGGGAGCTGTTCGTCAACACGGAAGAGGAAATCTGTCCATAAAACAACACAAGTGGGAAAAAAAGAAATTAAAAGGAAGCGAATTATATGGAAAAACACTGGGAATTATAGGAAGCGGAAGAATAGGATTAGCTGTTGCACAAAGAGCCATTGCTTTTGGCATGAAGGTCCTTGTTTATGACATCATTGAAGTCAAAACAGATCTTGATATCGAACAAGTTTCTTTTGATGACCTTTTCAAACAAGCCGATATTATATCTCTACATCTGCCTTTAACAAAAGATACCAAACACATGATAAGTGATGATGAGTTCTCAAAGATGAAAGATGGAGTAGTGATTGTCAATGCAGCTCGAGGAGGGGTGATTGATGAGAAAGCTCTTTTAAGAGCTCTTAATGAAGGAAAAGTCAGAGCCGCAGCCATGGATGTGTGCGAAATAGAACCTCCTGAGGAATTCGACCTCATTGATCATACCAATGTTCTTGCCACTCCACATATCGGGGCTGCCTGTGCTGAAGGACAAAGAAGAGCAGGATTTGAAGTGATCAAAATACTGAAAGAAAGATATTTATAAAAATTAGCTGCTTCAGATAACTTGTAGCGCTCATATGAATAATTAAGGAGAACTATTAGTCCAATGATTTATCTTGACAACAACGCGACCACTCCAATCGACCCTCAAGTAAGTGAAAAAATGTGTTTGTTCCAGGAAAAAAAATTTGGAAATCCTTCATCTCTTTATCCTATTGGAAGAGAAGTCAAGGAATCCGTAAATAAAGCTCGTGAAAACATAGCTGATGCACTAGGAGCAGAAAGAAGTGAGGTCATTTTTACTGCCTCAGGGACAGAATCGGATAATTTTGCCATTAGGGGTATCATGGAAGCTCACCCTGAAAAAGATGAATTTGTCACTTCAGCTATCGAACATCCTGCGGTTATAGAAACAGCCAAATACCTGAAAAAGATGGGAAAAAAAGTTACTTTTATTCCTGTAGATAAGCAGGGGTTTGTTGACTTGGATGAGCTTGAAAAAAAAGTAACATCAAAGACAGCATTGGTATCCATCATGTATGCAAATAATGAAATCGGCACCTTACAGCCTATAAAAGATATTGTCCGCATAGCCAAAAATAAAAATGCTTTGGTGCATACTGATGCTGTTCAGGCTTTTGGAAAAATTAAATTTGATGTTCATAAACTTGATGTGGACCTATTGTCGATATCCGGCCATAAAATTTATGGCCCCAAAGGAGTAGGGGCTTTGTTTGTTAAAAAAGGCACCACCCTTTTTCCTCTCATTCACGGAGGTCATCAGGAAGGTAAAATGAGAGCTGGAACTGAAAATACAGCAGGAATTGTAGGATTTGGAGAGGCTGCGAAAATTGCTATGGATCGTTTGAGAAAGGATAAAAAAAGACTTGACAGACTTGCTGTTCAACTCAAAAAAGGGATTGAATCAAGCATTCCAGATATCAAGTTTAATGGGCCAATAAAACAACGAGTAAAAACTACCTTAAATTTTTCTTTCTTTAAACTAGAAGCAGAAGCTGTACTGCTGGCCTTAGCCACAAAAGGAATATATGTCTCAACAGGTTCCGCATGCAGTGAAGACTCTGATGAAGTCTCTCATGTTCTTACCGCAATTGGACTTAATCCAGAACAGGCTCGTTCCTCTGTCCGGTTCTCTATGGGAAGATTTAACACTGAAGGGGACGTCAAAACCGTTCTTAAAGAACTTCCGGAAATCATCAATAACCTTAGGGAGATATCCTCAGGCGCCATGGATTGATGTCTTATTGGATCTGGTTGAGATATTTTTTTCTTGCTTTTAAAAAAAACGAATGGTAGATCTTTTTTCTAAAATCTGGGTAAGTCCAGCTAATGGATTTGACTTTATCTTTTCCAAATAAGAGTTCCAGGTGTCCGTAGATCCCTTGACTTAACGGGATTCTGTGGGAAAAATCTTTAGCGGTGGCCATAATTAAGGAGGATAAGTCCAGGATACCAGGATCTATATTCACTATGCGGTGGGAGCTGTGAAATTCTTTTCTTATTTTTTGTTCGAGTTGGTTAGTGGTTATTTTGATTTTGCTTAGTCTTTCTGGATTGATCAATTTTTCAAAGCTTAAAAATTTCCTATTCAGAGAAATTCCCCCCATCTGTTTTGAATAATAATCTGTGTAATCAAATTCAAACATATCACTTTCCATGTCTATAGACCCAAACAGATTTTGGAGGTTCTTTTCAGTGTCTTGAAATACTTCTTGTTTTCCAGCGATAAGTCCTATGATTAATTTCCGTTTTCTAAATGGTTTGGCTTCAGCCATTACCTCAAAATTTTATATCAATAAAAAACAGAACTCAAATTCTCTAACACAATGAATGGACATTTGAACTTATATCTTTTATAATTCTTCCCATTATGGAATGGGTATATATTGAAGATCTGCCAAAGTATGAGGATAAGTCTGTAGAAATAAGAGGTTGGGTTTATAATAAGAGGTCCAGTGGAAAGATAAGATTCATCATCATAAGAGATGGAACAGGTTACGTACAAGGAACTATTTACAGCGAAAAAAAAGACAACCCTATTTTAAAAAAATTCGATAAATTGACCCAAGAGTCATCCCTTTATATAAGGGGGGAGGTCAGAAAGGATCAAAGAGCTCCAGGAGGATATGAAATAAGCGTTAGTGATATAGAAATCATACAAATCGCAGAAGACTACCCTATCACTCCTAAAAAGCATGGAATTTCCTTTCTTATGAAAAATCGGCATCTTTGGCTGAGATCCCGGAAACAGAATTCTGTCCTTCAAATAAGAACGGAGTTAATAAAAGCTGTGAGAGATTTTTTCGACAACAGAGGATTCCGTTTGATGGACACCCCCATACTCACTCCCAGTGCTTGTGAAGGCACCACCACTCTCTTTGAAACCGAATATTTCGACCAGAGTGCTTTTCTCAGCCAGAGCGGACAGCTCTATAATGAAGCCACTGCCATGGCCTTTGGAAAAGTGTACTGTTTTGGTCCCACCTTTCGAGCTGAAAAATCTAAAACCAGAAGACATTTGATTGAGTTTTGGATGGCTGAACCTGAGATCGCTTTTGCAAAACTGGATGATATCAAAGAACTGAGCGAAGACCTGGTGCTTTATATTATTGGGCGGGTATTAGAAGAGAAAAAAACAGAGCTTGATATACTGGAAAGAAATACAAAACCTCTTGAGCAGGTAAAAAAACCTTTTCCAAGAATGACCTATGAAGAAATCCTGCAAAAATTGGAGCAGGAAGGAAGGAAGTTAAATTTTGGAGATGACTTTGGAGCACCTGAGGAAACTTTGATATCAAAAATATTCAAACAACCGGTTTGCATAACTCATTTTCCTGCCAAAATAAAAGCGTTTTACATGCAGCCAGATGACACGCGGCCAGACCTGGTATTGGGTTTGGATGTGTTAGCTTCTGAAGGATACGGAGAAATCATCGGCGGAGGACAAAGAATTCATGACACGAAACTTCTCAAAGAGAAGATAAAGGAACATAATCTGCCCAAAAAAGACTATCAGTGGTATGTGGACTTGAGAAAATACGGCTCAGTTCCTCACGCTGGTTTTGGTTTGGGTATTGAACGAGTCTTGGCCTGGATCTGCAACATCAAACATATCAGAGAAACCATCCCGTTCCCCAGGCTGCTTTACCGGATATATCCTTAATCTATCTAGTCTATTCATAAATAAACGGTGATGTTATTATCAGACTCTCATTGGTAAACAAGATTTTTCAAAGAAGACCATAGCAACTATTTTCTTGATTTGCTTGAAGAGTCAAATAGGCTGATATAAGATTAGATGTAATGAAAGAAGTTGCATTAATCAATCTGGGCTGTGCCAAGAATCTGGTCGATAGTGAGGTGATGCTGGGATATCTTGATCAAGAAGGCTATAAAATCAATACAGATGTGGATAAAGCCGATGTTATCATCATCAATACCTGCGGATTCATAAAAGAAGCCAGAGAAGAATCAGTTTCAGCGATCAAAAAATCATTGGAGGCTAAGTACAGAGCTAAAGGAGAGAAAAAAGTTATTGTGGCAGGTTGTTATGTGGAAAGATGTCCGGTAGAGCTTAAAGAAAATTTTCCTGAAGTTGACCTATGGACCGGAGTCAATGATTTTGGCCACATTGCGGATATCATAACCGGCACTCCTTTCCAAAAATCAAATCATTGTTATTTATATGACCATCGATCACCCCGGTATCTTTCAACTCCCTGCTCTTGGGCTTATGTTAAAATTTCAGAGGGTTGTTCTCATTCATGTTCTTTTTGTGCCATCCCTTTGATTAAGGGGCCCTATCAATCCCGTTCTATCTTTTCTATTGTGGAGGAAACCAAAAAGCTGGCAGATAAAAAAATTAAGGAAATCAATATCATTTCTCAGGATTCCACCAATTATGGAAAAGATCTTGGACTAAAAAATGGGCTTACTCTTCTTTTAAGGGAACTGGTCAAGATCAAGAAAATAGAATGGATAAGAGTTTTATACGCCTATCCTGAAGAAATCCATGATTCTCTTCTTGAGATGTTCACAGAATCAAAGATATGTTCTTATCTTGATTGTCCTTTTCAGCATACCAACCGTAAAATATTGAACAGGATGAAAAGAGGCATGGGGGGAGCTCGAGCTTTAAAACTTTTATCCAAGATGAGAGATAAGATTCCTGATATTGCTTTAAGAACTACTTTGATAGTAGGTTTCCCCGGAGAGAGTAAAAAGCAGTATGAAGAACTCAAAAATTTTGTCCGCGCTGCAAAATTTGATCATCTGGGCGTATTTACTTATTCCAGGGAGAAAAACACAGGATGCTATGAACTGGGTGATCCTGTGCGTCATGAGACAAAAAAAGAAAGACAGCATGAATTATTGGAGATACAATCAGATATTTCAGCCCAAAAAAACAGAAAGTATTTGAATCAAACCATGGATGTCATTGTTGAAGGTCGTCTCAAGGAAGATCCTACTCTTTTGATAGGAAGAACTCGATATCAAGCTCCAGAAGTGGACGGAATGGTTTATGTGGATGTTAAAAATGACAGAAAAAATCACTCTGGGAAAATTGAAAAATTCACGATCACAGGATGTGACCAGTATGACTTGTACGGAGAATTGTTAACATGAAGCTGTTCTCAAAGGCTCTTTCAACATTTTTTGGTATTGGTTTCTTCCCTATTGCCCCAGGGACTATAGTGAGCCTCATAACTGTCATAATTTACAAATATGTGCTGTATGAATGGAACTGGCCCTATATGTTGCTACTCTTTCTTTTGATATATATCTTAGGCGTAATCACTTCATCCGAGTATGTCTCTGCACTGGGTATGGATGACCCTAGTGAAGTGGTTATTGATGAGGTTCTAGGCCAGCTTTTGGCCCTTTTTATGCTCAAACCCTCCTGGCTGCTTGTTTTGTCAGCTTTTTTTCTCTTTCGTTTTTTTGACATTGTCAAGCCTTTATACATAAAAAAGGCAGAAAAGTTCTCCAAAGGTTGGGGAATTATGCTGGATGATATCATGGCCGGAGCTTATGCCAGTATTATTCTCAGCATAATTATTATTTTAACATGAAAGCAAAAAACATCACTATTATTGAAATAATTGCCGTAGGATCTGAGTTTTTGACTCCTTTTTATCAAGATACCAATTCCCTTTATATCACATCTAAGTTGAATGAGTTGGGTTTGAATGTCAGTTATAAGAGCATTGTTGGCGATAACCGAAAATCCCTCCTTTCGTGCTTCTGTCAAGCCTTAAAAAGAGCGGATATGATTTTTGTCATAGGAGGATTAGGACCCACCAGTGATGACGTAACACGGGAAGTATTTGCAGAAGCCTTGGGAAAGGAATTGATATTTAGCAAAGATTTGCTAAATACCATTCAAAGTAAGTTCCTCAGAAGAGACATACCCATGGCTTCTTCCAATAAAAAACAAGCTTATATCATTTCAGGGTCTCAAATTATACCGAATAAAGCAGGAACCGCTCCTGGATTATGGATTGAAGATTCAAGAAAGGTCTCTGTTTTGCTTCCAGGTCCGCCAATAGAATTAAAGACCATGTTTGAATCTGAAGTTCTATCCAGGATAAAAAAATATAAAACAGGATTTATCATTCACAAGACATTAAGAATGACAGGAATCACAGAATCAAAAACAGAAAATCTGATTTCAGATTTATATCCTAAATCTCCAGAAGTCAATTTATCTCTTTTGGCTTATCCGGGGCAGATCGAGATACACATAAATAGCCATTCCAAAACTTCTCCTGCAAAAGCCGCGGAACAAATCAATCCCCTCCTGACATCACTAACAAGTCGTCTAGAAAAATACATCTTTTCAGAAAATGAAGAGGAGATGGAAGAAGTCATTGGAAAATTATTGGTTAAAAATAAAAAGACATTATCCATTGCTGAATCATGTACAGGAGGACTATTGGGGCACAGGATTACAAATATCCCTGGTAGCTCCCGATATTTTTTGCAGGGAGTCCAAGTTTATTCTAATCAAGCCAAAACTCAACTTTTGGGTATTGATAAACGAGTGATTGAAAAGTACGGAGCTGTGAGCTCTTCTGTAGCCAGATTAATGGCAGAAAGAATTAGAAAAAGGTCCGCAGCTGATTATGGTTTAGCCATAACCGGAATAGCGGGACCTGGCGGAGGCACAAAGGAGAAGCCAGTAGGGCTTGTATTTACCGCCCTATCCTGGGATAATGGAATAAAGGTTGATCAAAACCAATTTTTAGGAAATAGAAGCATAGTCAAGCTTCGGGCTACTCAAAAAGCAATGGATATGTTGCGAAGAAATCTTTTAACAGAGAAAAATCATTCAAATAGGAGAAGAGAGAAAATAACATGAGGACTTTTATTGCCATTGAAATTGACCCCAAGGTCAAAGAAAATCTTAACACTGTAATTCATCGGTTAAAAAAAGTCAGTTCAGGAATCAAATGGGTGAAGCCCGCGGCCATGCACTTGACGCTTAAATTTTTGGGAAATATTGATAAGGAAAAAGCAAAGGCATTGATAAAAATATTGGATAAAATTTCCCAAAATCACAACCGCTTTGATTTGTCCTGTACTGGAATCGGAACATTTCCTCAAATGAGCAGAAAACCGAGAGTAATCTGGGCAGGCATAGATAATAACTCTTCTCTTGGAGAGATTTATAAAGAAATTGAAACAGAATGTGAAAAAATTGGTTTCTCTAAAGAGAAAAGAAGTTTTCATCCTCACTTTACCTTAGGAAGAGTGAAAAAAAAGGCAGAATTCCAAGAACTTGTGCCCAAACTTGAATCATTAAAGAATGCGGATTTTGGAAAGACAAATGTGGATAGACTGACTTTGTTTAAAAGTACTTTGACCCCTCAGGGGGCAATTTATGATATACTTCATGAGAGCATAATAAAATGAAGATTTTGTTCGCTTTGTTTTCTTATTTATTCGGCTCTATTCCTACCGGCTATCTTCTCTTTCTTAAAATCAAAAAGAAAGATATCCGCAAATTTGGCAGTCAAAGCATAGGAGCGACCAATCTCCTGAGATTAACAGACAAAAAAACAGCTCTTTTGGCTGCTGTGTTTGATGTTTTGAAGGGATTTATTCCTGTTTTTCTTTCCATCAGGCTATTTGACGACTTGACTTTTTCCTTATTATGTGGATTTTTAGCGGTTTTTGGACACTGCTTTCCTGTATACATAAAGTTTAAGGGAGGAAAGGGAGTTGCCACTACTGTGGGAGTATACCTTGCGCTGTCTTTGCCTTCTCTATTGGTTTTGGTGGTTGTATTTGTGACGGTTATTGCCATCACAAAATATGTATCTTTAGGATCTTTTCTATCTCTCATGACCCTTCCGGTCACAGCTCTGATATTTAGGTATGAAATAGAGTTGGTTTACTTTGGACTGTTGGTGTTTATTCTCATCGCTTTTCAGCATAGAGAAAATATCATGCGTTTGCTGCGAGGAAAAGAAAGAAAGTTAGGAGAAAAAGAAACATGATCGCAAGTGTTATAGGGGGAGGAAGTTGGGGGAGTGCCTTCAGCATACATCTGGGACAAAAAGGGATCCATACCAAACTCTGGATTCGGGAATCTGATATTTATGAATCCACATCCCGTACCAGAAAAAATGAGACTTTTTTACCTGGAATTGAATTTCCTCCGTCTGTTTCATTCTTTAATGATCTCAAAGAATCTCTTCTAGATACTGACATTGTATTCATTGCGGTTCCTTCAGAATACTGCAGGAAAATGTACCAGAAAATTTCCTCATCTCTCAGTAAAAATCAAATCATTGTCAGCCTGACCAAGGGAATAGAATATGAATCCCTCATGCGCATGAGCGAGCTGATGGAAGACATATTTGATTCTGAAATAAATTCCAGAATTGCTGTAATGTCTGGACCTAGTTTTGCCCGAGAAGTTGCTGAATCTCATCCCACCGCTGTCGTAGTCGCTTCCAGCAGCACAGAGATTGCTCAAGAAATCCAACTTTTCGTATCTAATCGCTTTTTCCGGGCATACACCTCCAATGATGTGATCGGAGTTGAACTCGCGGGGGCGCTGAAAAATATTATAGCCATCTCCGCTGGGATATCTGATGGACTTGGTTACGGACGCAACTCCCTTGCTGCTTTGATAACAAGAGGGATTGCCGAGATCACAAGGTTGGGAGTTAAGATGGGAGCCAAAGCTGAGACATTTTCAGGATTAGCAGGCATCGGGGACCTGGTACTCACATGTACGGGTAAATTGAGCAGGAACAGGTATGTTGGAATTGAATTAGGAAAAGGAAATCCCATTAAAAGTATCCTAAAGGAAATGAAAATGGTGGCAGAAGGTGTCACCACTACTCTTTCAGCCAGCAAGCTCGCTGAAAAGTATGAAATAGAGATGCCCATATGCGAACAGGTTTATAACATATTGTATAAAAACAAGGATCCAAGAAGAGCGCTAAAGGACCTTATGTCAAGAAAATTAAAGCAAGAAAAAATATTTTAGGCATGGAGGATTATCCGTGAAAACAAAAGCAGTTATGATTCTTATAGTATGTGTTTTATTGACGTCCTGTGCCACGAGTCAGAAAAAAATACAGAGACAGCGTGAGAAAGATCCTCACTATCAGTATAATCTTGGAATTTTTTATGTAAATAATGGACAACCAGAAAAAGCTTTGGAAAATCTTAATAAATCTCTTTCTTTGGATCCTAATAATACTCTCACTTTGATCGGCCTGGGGATTGCTCATTCCATGTTAGGAAATTTTAAGGAGTCTGAGAAATATTATAAACAAGCGCTGGATATTGATCCTACCTTAGCGGAAGCGCATAATTATTTGGGCTCTGTATATCAGGAAATGGGACTTCTGGATAAAGCTGAACAAGAATTTCTTAAAGCAGCCAGCAATGAAAACTATCATTCCCGTGAACTTCCCTATTATAATCTAGCCCGTCTTTATTTGATAAAAGAGGATAATGAGAAGGCTTACGAATATATAAAAAAGTCCCTTGAATTCAATGATAAACTTATCATGTCCATTAATCTTTATGCGGTGATTTGCGAGAAATTCGAAGATTTTGAAGAAGCTATAGACAGCTATAAAAAGGCATTAAAATTAGCTCCCGATGAAATAAACATAAAATTTAACTTATCTGGTGCTTATTTAAAAAAGGGAGACTTTGATAATGCGGAACAAATTTTACGAGAAATCAAACCCAACGCCAAAAATCCCGATTTAGTAAAGAGTATAAACAAGTATCTTGAAATTATCGAAAAGAATAAGAAGCACTAACTAGCCTAAACAATCAAAAAGGGCTGATATTTTAGGTTCCTTCTTCCCATCCAGACAGATATTTCTTTTGTTCTTCGGTCAAATGATCAATCTTTATATCCATTGTTTTTAACTTCCGCAAAGCAATATCCTCGTCTATTTCAAGGGGTACGGGATATACTTTTTTCTGAAGTTTGGTTCCTTCTTGAGATAAATATACTGCGCTCAATGCCTGGTTGGCAAAGCTCATATCCATAACAGAAGCAGGATGACCTTCAGCAGCAGAAAGATTTAAAAGACGTCCGTCTGCAAGAAGAAATATTTTTCGTCCGTTTTCTAGGGTAAATTCTTCTACAAATTTCCTTATGTTTCTTTTTTGTTTGGCCATTTTCTTAAGAGCGGGTATATCGATCTCAACATTGAAATGTCCTGAGTTTGCCACAATAGCTCCATCCTTCATTTTTTCAAAATGCTGGGCAGAAATGACATTTTTATCCCCAGTTACTGTCACAAACACATCTCCTATTTGAGAGGCTCTCTCCAGGGGCATGACTTGAAAACCATCCATAACAGCTTCAAGAGCTTTAAGAGGATCGACCTCACATATAATGACTTTGGCTCCAGCTCCTTTTGCTCTTATGGAGACACCCCGGCCGCACCAACCATAGCCACAGACAACAAAATTTGTGCCTGCTATAAGGAGATTGGTGGATCTTAAAATTCCGTCAATAGTACTTTGACCTGTTCCATATCTATTATCAAATAAATGTTTTGTTTTGGCATCATTGACTGCAATAATGGGATAATTCAAAACTTTCTGGTCAGCCATACTTTTTAAGCGGATCACCCCAGTAGTAGTTTCTTCGGTTCCCCCTATAATGTCCCGGAGCAATTCTTTTCTTTGAGAATGAATGGTGCTGACAAGATCTGCTCCATCATCCATTGTGATTTGAGGTTTGTTATCTAATGCCTGATTAATGTGTTTATAATAGGTTTCGTTGTCCTCTCCTTTTATAGAAAAAACTGGGATTTCATACATTTTGACCAAGGCGGCTGCAATGTCGTCTTGAGTGCTTAATGGGTTGGATGCGGTTAGAGCCAACTGTGCCCCTCCCTCTTTTAAAGTTTCCATTAAATTGGCGGTCTCACTGGTTACATGAAGACATGCGGAGATCCTGACTCCTTTCAGAGGTTTTTCTTTTTTGAGTTTTTCTTTTATATCAGCAAGAACGGGCATAAACCTTGATGCCCATTCCATCCGAAGTTGGCCGTTTTCTGCAAGACTTAAATCTTTTACGTCATAATTCATTTGATGCTCCTATTGATTTATGTTTCTTTTTATCAAACTTATTTTATTCGGATTGTTAATAAAAATATTATTCTTATCATTTAAATATAAGTGTGAATGAACTAAAGTCCGGCTTCTTTTTTCAATGTATCTGCTTTGTCTGTTTTTTCCCATGGGAAGATATTTCGCCCAAAATGTCCGTAAGCAGCTGTTTTTTTATAGATTGGATTCAATAGTTGGAGTGTTTTGATCATTCCTTTGGGTCTGAGTTCAAAATGGGATCTTATGAGTTCTTTTATCCTATCCTCTGGAATAACAGAGGTTCCAAATGAATCCACCATGATCGAAACAGGCTCTGCTATCCCAATGGCATAAGCAATCTGAACTTCAATTTTATCAACAACTTTAGCAGCCACTAAGTTTTTTGCGATATAGCGGGCCATGTAAGAACCGGAACGATCCACTTTAGAGGGATCTTTTCCGGAAAAACATCCTCCCCCATGACTCCCAATGCCTCCATAGGTATCTACAATGATTTTGCGGCCAGTGACTCCGGTGTCTGCAAAAGGACCTCCCTGCTCAAATCTACCTGTGGGATTGATGTAATATTTTGTGTTTTTATCCAGCATATTTTCTGGAATGACCTCTCTTATAACTTCACTTTTCATATCAACTTCCAAGTCTTTCTTTTTTATATTGGGCTCGTGCTGAGTAGAAATCACCACAGCATCAATCCTTTTAGGCTTATCCCCATCATATTCAACAGTGACTTGAGACTTGCCGTCAGGACGTATATAATCCAGTATTCCTTTTCGTCTTACTTGGGTCAGCCTCTTGACTAATTTGTGAGCAAGCATTATGGGAAGAGGCATCAATTCTCTGGTTTCATTACATGCGTATCCAAACATCAAACCCTGGTCACCAGCTCCCTGTTCGCGTTTTTTGCTTTCATCAACTCCTCTGGCGATATCAGATGACTGCTCATGTATTGAAGACATCACTCCACAGGTCTCATAATCAAATCCGTATTTTGAGCTGTTGTATCCGATGTCTTTGACCGTATCTCTAACCACTTTTTGGAAATCACAGTAGGCTTCGCTTGTAATCTCTCCTGCTATAAATACCAATCCGGTAGTAACCATAGTCTCACAGGCTACTCGACTATTGGGGTCTTTTTTTATAAGATCATCCAGTATGGCGTCAGAAATCTGATCGCATATCTTATCAGGATGTCCTTCGGTTACAGATTCTGAAGTGAACAGATGTATTCCGTCTTTACTCATATTGACAAAACTCCTTTCTGGTATGAATCCAGTATAAATTTAAGGCTGGAATAATGTATGACATTATCATATTAAGAATATTATTTCAATTATATTAAATCCAGGCCATTCAAGAGTATACATAATATGAGCAGTTGAATTAAGCGCATTTTCATGATAAAAGATATGGTTAAATGATATGAACACATTAAAGGTAAAAAGTGAATTATCTGAGCTCGAAAAAGTCAGGTCTTTTCTCAAACAAACTCTAGTGGGAAAAAATGTCTCTGAAAAAGATTATTACATTATGGAGCTGTCACTGGTGGAGGTTTGTGTCAATATCATTAAGTATGCTTACCCAAAGAGGAAAGGCTATATCTATCTGAAAAGTTGGATAGAAAAGAACAAAATTTTTTTTGAAATAAAAGACCATGGGATTCCTTTTGACCCCAGAAGCATCAAGAAGCCAGACATATCAGAAATAATAGAAAAGCAAAAAAAAGGAGGCTTAGGTGTGTTTCTCATAAGGAAACTTATGAATAATGTGGATTATCATCGTAAAGATGGTCAGAATATTTTGATTATGAGCAAATCTTATTGATATATTGTGTTTAAATTTAACAGTTTAGGAGAAAAGAATATGAATCAACTCATTCCTCCTCACAGAGGCAAATTGTTACCTCTTATTATCAATGGAAAAGAATTAAAGGAAAACAAAAAAGAGGCTGAATCTCTTTTCAAAGTAAGGCTCTCATCACGAGAAACCTCCGACCTTATCATGATGGCCATAGGAGCATTTAGCCCTCTTCAGGGCTTTATGAATGAACAGGACTATAAAGAAGTGGTTGATGGTATGCATTTATCTGACGGAACTTTATGGCCCATTCCCATCACTTTGTCTGTGACTAAAGAACAAGCTAAAAATATTTCTTTGGGAGAGGATATCGCCTTGATAGATGATGAAAGCAATGAATTAATGGGTATGATGAAAGTTCAGGATAAATATGATTATAATAAAGAATATGAAGCAAAGCAGATTTTTCTTACTGCAGACAGGAATCATCCAGGAGTCAAAAAAGTATACGAACAAGAGGATGTTCTTCTCGGAGGAACAGTAAAAGCTCTTAGCGAAGGGCCTTATCCTGAATTGTATGGGTCATATTATGCCCGTCCTTCTGAAACAAGAGAAATTTTTTTGAAAAAAGGATGGTCTACTATCTCTGCTTTTCAGACAAGAAATCCCATCCATAGAAGTCATGAATACTGTACAAAAATTGCCTTGGAGGTCAGTGACGGTATTTTGATTCATCCTCTAGTAGGCAAGTTAAAAGCTGATGATATTCCTGCAGAGATTAGGATGAAGTGCTATGAAGTCCTCCTTGAGAACTATTATCCTAAAGATCGAGTGGTGATGAAGGTATACCCTATGGAAATGCGATATGGGGGGCCTAAAGAAGCTTTGCTTCACGCTATATTTAGGCAGAACTATGGCTGTACTCACCTGATTATAGGAAGAGATCATGCAGGGGTGGGTAATTATTATGGTCCGTTTGATGCTCAAAAAATATTCACGGAAATAGGACCTGAAGAACTGCATATTCAACCGCTCAATATAGATTGGACTTTCTGGTGTCATAAATGCGATGGAATGGCATCTATGAAGACCTGTCCCCATAACAAGAAATATCGAGTACTAATAAGCGGGACCAAAGTAAGAGAGATTCTCTCCAAAGGCCAGATGCCGCCCAAAGAATTCACACGGCATGAAGTAGCTAAAATATTAATCGATTACTACAAGAAATCCCACAATTCTTAGTGATTTTTAAATGGAGACTACCATGACGATTAAAAAAGCAACCAATATTACATGGCATGAAGGAAATATCTTCAAAGAAGATAGAAATAAGCTGCTCAATCAAAAAGGTATTGTTATATGGTTTACAGGATTATCAGGCTCAGGAAAATCCACCTTAGCCCATGCTTTAGAGAACAAGCTTTTCAAAGAAAAAAAACTTTCTTTTGTCCTGGATGGAGATAATATACGTCACGGATTAAATAAGAACCTGGGATTTTCTCCTGAAGACAGGGAAGAAAATATAAGGCGCATAGGAGAAGTCGCAAAACTCTTTTCTGATGCTGGAATTATCACCATGACCGCTTTTATCTCTCCTTACCGCAAGGACAGAGATAAGGCTCGGAATATTCTAAGAAAGGGAGAATTTATTGAGGTCTTTTTAAAAGTTCCTTTGGAGACCGCTGAAAAGAGGGATCCTAAAGGACTTTATAAAAAAGCAAGGAGGGGAGAGATCCAAGAATTTACAGGAATATCTGCCCCGTATGAAGAGCCATTAAATCCAGAAATCATCATTGATACATCCCTTACAGGAATTAAGGAGAGCACTGAAATTATTTATAGATTTTTAAAAGAAAAAGAGTTGATTTGAAAAGAGGATAGTGAAATCATTGACTTATAATTATTGTTTTGATAAAAGCTAATATACAGAAAAATGGAAATAAAACTTAGAGAAAAGCAAGGAGTGATCATACTAGACTTGGAAGGAGAGATAAGAAGATCTGAAGCTTCTGATGTTACTTTGCACAAAATAGTTAAGGAACAGCTCGATCAAAATAAGAGAAAATTTCTTTTAAATCTTGATAAGGTTGAATTCATAGACAGTTTTGGGGTTGGTGAAATATTAGCAAGTTACATATCAGCTCAAAATGTGGGGGGAAGTTTAAAACTCACAAATATATCGAAAAAGCTTTCTCTTGTATTTCAGGTTACTATGTTGTCCAAAGTTTTTGAAATTTTCGATAACGAAAAAAACGCTTTAGAAAGTTTTTCAAAGGAATAATCATTTTCTTTTAATCGAAATTCGTGAGTGAGGGTATGCTTAAAAAGCTAGGTTTCAAGTTTATCAACATAGGGCATGAGAAAAAGAAGTTATCCATCTATCTTTTTTTTTATTTCTTTTTTATCACAGCCCCTTTTACCATTATCAAATCTATAAGAAACGCTACCTTTATTGATAAATTGGGAAAAAATCACCTTCCCTATGCTTACCTCTTGACCGCTTTGATCGCAGGCATTGTGGTGGTTTTACATGCTAAATTCCAATCAAAAATACCCAAAAAAAAATTAATTTTGTACAGTCTTGTCTTCTTTTCAGCCACCAACATGTTCTTATTTCTTCTTTTCTTTATGGAATTAAGATGGCTTCCTTTAGCCAACTGGATCTGGGTTAACATTTTGATTTCTGTCCTCATGACCCATTTCTGGCTGGTTGCTAATGAGGTTTTTAACCCCAGAGAAATAAAGAAAATCATTGGATTTATTGGAAGTGGGGGCATATTAGGGGGATTATTAGGAGGTCTGTTAACAAAATTTGCAGCCGGTACTTTTATCTATGACTACCTATTACTGATTTCATCTTTGATGTTGCTATTCTGTGTTTTTGTGGTTGCCATGATATTTAAGAATTACAAAGATAGTTTATCCCAAGAAAAACAAAGTTCTGAAGAGAGAAAAGGTAGCATCACTTCAAGAATAAGTTTTCGGTCATGTGTGGACAGCGTGAGAAAAACCCCATATCTTTCATTAATGGCTTTGATTGTATCCCTAACTTTTATTGTTTCTGTGCTTATTGATTTTCAGTTTAACGCTATCATAGAAAACAATATTGTCGGAGAAAACAACCTTGCTTCTTTCTATGGGCTATTCAATGCAGGAGTCATGATTTTTGCATTCCTCTTTCAGATTCTTATTACAGGGAGAATGATCAAACGCTTGGGTATTAGAGGAACTTTACTTTTTTATCCTGTCGTACTTATTTTTCTTTCAATCGGAATTTTATTTTCTCCCATAATAATCTTAGCTGCAGCTATTAAAGCAAGTGATAAGAGTCTTTCTTATTCTGTGAATCAATCCATAAGAGAGATTTTGTATATTCCTGTTGATCCTGAACTGAGATATAAAGCCAAAGTATTTATAGACATGTTTTTACAGCGGTTTGCCAGAGGGATTGGAGCCATAGTGTCATTCATTTTTATATATTTTAACATTAAAGTGAATTTTATCAGTATAGTATCCCTTGTTTTTATCATAATATGGATTATTGTCAGTTTGAGAATAAACAAAGGATATATTAATGTCATCAAGCACAGCATACAGAGAAAATGGAAACGTGCTGAAAAATCTGTTTCAGACACTCTAGACCTCGATTATACCAAACTCGTATTTGATACTTTAGAGAGCAGAAAAAGAAGTGATATTCTTTATGCTATGCATATTTTTGATTTGATCCGCCAAGACAAATTAACTCCTGAACTGCAAAAAATTATTTCTCAGAAATCAGAAGAAGCCAAAGCATCTTCTTTTGATGCTCTTTTTGGTGCTGAAGGAGGCTCTTGGGCACATCTTACAGAAGATCAAGAAATCAAAAAGGACCTCAAAACAGATATAGATGAAGTGATGTCTCTTGATTCTTATCAAGAATTAATGAAAAAGTATACGGATAATGTGATGGAGAAAAGCAAGGAAACAGAAATAGAAAAAATGGAGGTGGCAAAAGCTATTGGTCTTATGGATCCAGATTCGCCTTTGGTTAACAAACTAAAACCCCTTATTGAAGACAATTCTCCAGAAATCTCAAGATATGCCATAGAAAGCGCTGCTAAATTGAAAAAGAGAGGATTCATACCCCTTCTCATTGATAAGCTTAAAAATCCCTTTATCATGGAAGATTCCATAACTGCATTAACAAAATTTGGTAGTATGGCAATCCCCTACTTGGAAAAAAGCCTTAGAGACCCGGATGTTGATATTCAGATCAAGAAAGGAATTGTCAAGGTACTTTCTAGAGAGAGCAGTCAGCAATCCGTGGATATACTCATGAAGGGTTTGAAAATGGGCCAAACTAAGCTAGAGGAGGATATTATTGATTCTTTAGATAAGATGCGTTCTGAAAATCCAGGTTTACTTTTTGAATTTAGATTTATAAAAAACCATGTATTGAAAAAATTAAAAAGACATTCTCAATTGATCATTAATGGCCATGAGTTTGGAAAAGAGGATGATAAAGAAACATCTGATTCTTTGAGTGATATTTTTAAATTACTGGGTCTTATCTATCCTCACGATGATATAATGAAAGCGTATCAAAATATTAAGAGTGGGACACCAAAATCGACTGCCTACGCCATAGAGCTCCTGGATAACACTCTTAGTAAAGAGCTTAGAGAGCTGATTATTCCCATAGCAGAAGGAGTTTTTTCTGGGGAAGAGAACAAACAATAAAAAACAACATATATTCATTCCTGGATTCAATGGTCATGATTATTTGATCATAGTTAAGGAATGACCAGAAAGTTTTTATCTTGAACTTTGAGCCTTTCTTATATTATGCTTAACTGTGAATAATAATTTGATGAAAACCTTTGACATTTTATATATTGTGGGGAAAAAATTTAAGACATTGTTCAGCCTAAACAAGATCATTGTTTTTTGTCTCTTATTCCCTTTTGTCTTACCCTTGTTTTCTCAAGACAAACAGATGGAACTCCAAGAACCTTTTCCTTTTTCAATTTATAATCTTAATAATGGATTAACTATCATTCTTTCTGAGGACAATTCTCTGCCTCTGGTAACGGTTGTCTGTGCCTATAAAGTAGGTTCAGCCTATGAGAAAAAAGGAAAGACCGGACTTGCCCACCTATTAGAAAATCTTATGTTTATGGGATCAAGAAACGTGGGTCCTATGCAGCATATAAGGTTTATTCACAGAATAGGAGGCGAATTTAACGCTGTTACATCTTGGGATAAGACTGTTTTTTACCAGACAGTCTCCTCCAATCAGCTTCCCCTTTTATTATGGCTTGAGTCAGATAGGATGAATTCCCTTAACTTAAATTATTCAAATGTGGAAGAGACAAAAAATCTGCTTATAGAAATGGCAAGAAATCAAAAAAAGGAAGATCCTTTTTTGACAAGTTCGCTGTTATTTGATTATCTGCTTTTCCCTGAATTTTCCTATCGTCATCCTATAATAGGCAGTGAAAAAGAATTAAAAAACATAAAAATGAAAGATGTAAGGGATTTTTATGAAACATTTTATAAGCCCAACAATGCGGTTCTCTGTATTACCGGAGATATAGACATAAAAGAAACACTCAAGTTAGTAAGAAAATTTTTCCACTCTATTGATCCCTCTAAGAATGTACCATCTGTACCTTCTTATGAAGGTGATTTCAACCAGGAGAAATATGAAAGATTTGTTACAAATAAAAACGTATCAACTCCAGGTTTTAGATTAGGATACAGGATCGGCTCTCCATATTCAGATGATTTTTATGTTCTCTCTATAATTGATTACTTGTTATCTTATGGAAACAATTCAGGCCTGTATAAAAGATTAGTGAAAAAAAACAAATTCGCACTCAGGCTAAGAGGGGGAATAGAAAAGAGAATCGATCTTGCTGTTTTTAAATTTTTTGTTGTTTCTCATGATGAAGATACCAAAGAAACGGCCAAAAAAGCATTGATGTCGGAAATAAATAAGTTAAAATCTACTTTGATTTCGGATAGGGAATTAGAAAAAATAAAAAATATGTTCAAAGCAGACTATATAGATAATTATTGTTCTACTGAAAAAAGAGCTTTATTTCTAACCCGGAATTATTTGTCTGAAATTAATATGAGGGAATTGGATGGAGAATTAGACAAATATTTAAAGATAAGTGCATCTGATATTGTAAGAATCATGAATAGGTATTTTACAGAAAATAATGTTCTGATTGAAATCAGGTCAAAATGACAATAGAGATAAAAAAAATAAAAATCTATAAGGCTATTATATTAGGGCTTTTTGTTTTAATTTTGATTGCTTCTCATGTTTCAGCTCAGGAAAAATTCAGAAAGTCCCCCCCTCTTCCTTATCCTCTTCCGGATTTTAATATGCCAGACATCAAAACTTCTGCTCTCTCTAACGGACTGGAAATTTCAGTAGTACCAAGGAATCATCCATTTATTGATATTCATCTGATTGTAATGACGGGAGAGAGCCTATCACCAGACCATCTCCCAGGTTTGGCTAGTTTTACCGCAAATATGCTGTCCAAAGGATCTGTCGGGATATCAGCTTCTCAAGTTGAAGAACAAATCGAGTATCTCGGAGGGGATTTTTCTATTAGAACATATCCTGATTATTCTTTATTCTCTTTATCCGTGCTTAAAAGTTACTTGAATGATGCGGTTGAGCTTTTAGGTAATATGCTGATTCAACCTGAATTTCCAAAAAATGAAGTCAATAATATTAAAATGGACATGCTCTATAAAATAGCCAAAAACATAGATCCAGAGCAGGTCGGTAGAAAACTGCTTTTTCAAATCATGTTTGATAACCATCCCTATAGAAAATATATGTTTAACAGTGACGCCATAAGGAGAATCACTCGAAAACACCTGATTTCTTTTTTCAACAAGCATTACAGACCAAATAATTCAAAACTTCTTATTATTGGAGACACTGACCTGCCTACTGCTGCCAGCATAGCTGGGCAACATCTTGGAGAATGGAAAAAAAGGGATCTTCTAACATATTACATGGATCCTCCCCTTACAAAAACAAGGCCAAAAGTATACTTTACGGATATTTCCAATTTAGAAGAAGCAACTATTTTTGTTGGTAATATTCTTCCCAAAGGAAACAAACAAGACTTTTTTTCCTATGTGGTATTCAATCAACTCCTGGGGGGATCCCATATCAGCCGTCTCTTTATGAATCTTCGGGAAACAAAAGGTTATGCGTACTGGGCATTCAGTCGGATAGAATTCTTTGATAATTGCGGAATTTTTTATGTAAGAGCCAAGGTGAAACCTGAACATTTATATCCATCTGTAACAGAAATCTTAAGAGAAATAAGAAGTTTGAGTGAAAATAAGATTCCTAACCATGAGATAGAGCAGGCAAAATCCTATTTGATTGGTCATTTTCCGATTAAAATTTCAGAACACAAAGATTTTTCAATTAAAATAGCAGAAATCATTGCTTTAAATATGAAAGAAATTTATTGGGAAAACTATTATGAAAATATTATGTATATTAATTCAAATTCTGTATACAAGACTCTCCAAAATGTTAATTTTTTAAATCCTGTGATTGTGATCGTTGGGGACAAAGATATTGTTTTTGATTATATCAAAAAATTTGAAGAAGTTGAGGTTTATGATAGAGAGAGAATATTTCAATACAAATTGGAAAAAGGAACAAAAAAATAATTCTATAGTTTAGATCATTTTGATATAATAATATTTGTCAAAATCCACATATGGGAAGATGGGAATGAAAGAATGGAAATCCGAAAATAAGATTCTAAAATTAACCGAAGGGAACATTGCTTTGGTTAACGCAGAAGCAATTGTAAATGCCGCCAATAAATCCCTAATTCTGGGTGGCGGAGTTGCCGGGGCTATTCGTAGTTTTGGGGGGCCTTCTATTCAAGAAGAATGTAATTCAATCGGACCCATAGAAGTCGGCGAAGCTGTGATCACAGGCGCAGGAAATCTGAAAGCAAATTATGTGATACATGCGGCAGGTCCTGTTTATGGCGAAGGAGATGAAGACGAGAAATTGAGGAAAGCCACTTATAACAGCTTAGAATTAGCGGAAAAGAAAAAAATAAAAATAATTGCTTTTCCTGCAATAAGTACAGGAATCTTTAGATTCCCCATAAAACGATGCAGTGAAATTATGATAAAAACATGTTTGGATTTTTTGGAAAAACATGAGTATCCAAAGGAAATTGTTTTATGTCTATACGGAAATAAATCTCTTTCTGTTTTTGAAGCGACTCTAGAAGAAATGGTAGAATAGTTTTGTTGTTGTCTGTCATTATTCCTATAAAAATCACACGGCATTTTGATGAAAAAACAACAGTAAAACAATATATCACATTAAACTTGCTTCACCCCAATATTTATGTAATGATTAGAACGATTTTAAACATAAAGATTGGAGGAAATAAATGGATAAAGATTTAACTGATTTGAAACCCACGCTTTTATGGAAACATTTCCAGGAATTTCTTAAAATTCCACACTGCTCTGGAAATGAAAAAGCAATCGGAGATTACATCATATCAGTGGCAAAGCGTCTTAATCTTGATTATAAAAGAGATGATGTTGGTAACATTGTTATTTCTAAAAAAGCAACAAAAGGAAGCGAAGATACAGAAGGAGTTATTTTGCAGGGACATCTGGATATGGTCTGTGAAAAAAATTCAGATGTTGAGCATGATTTCAAAAAAGACAGCATAAAAACAGAAATAGATGGGGATTGGGTAAAAGCAAAAGGAACCACTTTAGGGGCTGATAATGGGGTTGGAGGTAGCGCTGCTTTGGCCATAATGGAAAACAATGACATCAAACATCCTCCATTAGAATTTTTGTTTACGGTAGAGGAAGAAACTGGTTTGACTGGGGCTACTCAGATTCCAGAGGGATTTTTAAAGGGAAAAAAGCTTTTAAATCTGGACAGCGAGGATGAAGGTGAGTTCACTATTGGTTGCGCAGGAGGAGCGGACTCACAAATTTTGATTCCTATTGAAAAAGAAGACAAAAAAATTGATGAAATCTTTCAACTAAAACTTTCTGGATTTAAAGGAGGCCATTCTGGGATCGACATAAATATGGGCAGAGGGAATGCCATAAAATTATTATCGCGCATTCTGTGGAATGTATCTAACAGCATTTCTTTTCAACTTTTCAATATAAAAGGAGGCAATCTCCGTAATGCCATACCCAGAGAGTCTGAGGCTGTGCTGGGAATCAATTCAGAAGATAATGACAGACTTCAGGAAATAGTTGAAAAAAAGTTTAGCGAGATAAAAAATGAATACCTTCCTATCGAACCTGAAGCTAAATATTCTCTTGAAAAATTTAATGATGATCCTGGGATTCCTATTGATGAGAAAACAAAGGATAAGATAATAAGGCTCATTTTGGGAATTCCTCATGGAGTTATTTCCATGCATCCTGAGATAGAAGGTCTTGTCGAGACATCAACTAACCTTGCTGTTGTTCATACAAAAGAAGACCAAATCCAAGTCATATGCAGCACCCGAAGCTCAACCGCATCAGCCCTTGAGGCAACCAGAGATTCCATCAATGCTATTGTGGATATGGCTGAGGCAGAAATCATCCGAGAGCAAGGGTATCCGGGTTGGAAACCTAATCTTGAATCTGAACTTCTCAAAACTTTAAAGAAAGTGTATAAAAACACTTTTAACAAAGAGCCTCATGTGGCTGCTGTTCATGCCGGTCTTGAATGCGGAATCATTGGAGAAAAATTTCCTGGAATGGATATGATCTCTTTTGGCCCCACTATAGAACATCCTCATTCACCTGATGAGAGGGTTCATGTAGGGACTGTTGAAAAATTCTGGAAATTTTTGATCAACCTTTTAGCAGAATTAGCTTAATACATTCGACCTGAATAATTCAGGTTAATAAAATTACAAGTCTTTGTCTTGGAAAGCTTGGACAGCTAGAGTTTTATACCTATCTGAGGGAATGACTTTGGTCCTTTTCTTATAAGGAGAGCTCTCTGCCTTCACATATCCGAATAATGATTTTTCATAATCTAAATATTTTTGCTCTTTGTATTCATTATATTCAGATAGGGAAATATATTTCATCCGGAGGAGAGTTTTCAGAATAATTTCTAGAGGCAGTTCAAGATGCCTTTTCAGCATAATGATATTCTCTATTCTTCTTTCTTTTTTGTGAAGCTCTTCTCTTATAAAAGAAGTGATTTGCTCTTCAGAAATCAAGAAATGGAGGGAAAACAAGTGGGCAAATTTTTCTCTAGAAGGATATAGAGGGAGGTATTCATCAACAAAAATGTCTTCATTATCTATGATTGAAATAAATTCCCTATCCTTAAGATAGTGACAGTATTCATGAGCTGCGGTTATGATCTGCTTGGCATAACTTTGATTGGTGTTTATCAAAGCAAATCCAGCCTTTTGGGCTTTGAAATAGATAAAAGCTCCAGCAATTTCAAGGCTTTTTTTTAGAGACTGTCTTAAAATACGTAAGCCGTTTAACTCAAGAAGAGTGAATATATTTTTTATGGGCTGGGTTCCTAAACCAAGCCTTTTCCTTTCTTCAGCCGCCATCATTTCAGGTGATAGGCTTGAATAGAATGGAGCTTCTTCAAGAGAGATTCCCAAAATATTTTCCATATTCAAGTATTCTGTACAGTATTTTTTAAAAGTCTTGAACTCAGATTTAATGCTATTAGACAGTTCTTTATCTTTCATTATTGTTTCAAATGGATCTGTTTCTTCCTCAAAAAAATAGGATATATTTTTATTCAAATAATTTGATATTTTTTCAATAGATTCCAGACTGGGATATCTTTTTCCCTTTTCAAGCAAAGATATGAATTCACTGGATAGACCTGTTCCTTTTGATACCTGTTCTTGGGTAAGTCGAAGTGATTCTCTAACCTGTTTAATCTTAGTTCCCAAATATTTTTTCATTTAAATCCCCTTGAATTTTTTATAACTATAAGTTATCTTAATGTCAACAACTTTTATGCAAAAGACTTTTATTTTCTTTTTTCTCTAGTATCAAACAGACTCTGAAAGAAAGGCAATGTCAGACGAAAAATTAGAAAATATCATCAGTGATGGGGGGAAAGACCTGTTTATGGATTTGCTTGATAATACTTATGAAGCTGTATGTATTTTTGATAAGAATTTAAACATTTTATTTTGGAATAAATCCTTAGAAGAACTCACTGGCAACGAAGCTGAGACAGTTGTTAATCATAAATGCAAAAAAAACCTGCTCATCCAAGGGCCTGATGAAAAGCTGGAAACATGTGTAGAAATGTGTCCTGTCGCCCAGAGCTTTAAAGACAGAATGGTAAGAAACTACAAAGTCTATGTCCTTCATAAAGAAGGATTTAGAATACCAGCGTATATGGGTGTCCTGCCTATTAATAAAAATAATTCAGTGGAAGGTTCTGTCATCACTTTTCATGAACACTCTCCAAAAGTAAGCATGCCTCACCTTCCCAAAGAATTAAAAAATATGAACATGCTTGATTCTCTTACTGAAACAGGGAATCGAAGATATATTGAGATGAATTTATGTTATAGATTGGATGAAATGAAAAAATATGGGTTTCCAGTGGGAATATTGTTTTGTATTTTAGATGACATTGATTCTATTGTTGACATCTATGGCACAGTGGTGAAAGACAAAGTCATCAAGATGATCGGGAAAACCATATCTAAGAATATACGTTTTTTTGAATTTGTGGGAAGATGGGATGAAAATTCATTTTTGGTCATTCTCAGCAATGTAGATATCCATAAACTAGACCTTATTGCCAACAAGTTGAGGCTTCTCGCTGAAAAGTCAAACATACAAGTTAAGGATAAACTCATTCATACCACCATTTCAGTAGGAGGAATTCTGGCAGAACCTTCAAGCACCATAGAATCTTTAGTGAAAGAAGCAGAAAAATTGGCTCAGTTTAGCCAAAAAACAGGAAAAAATAAAGTCTCTCTGTCTTCTGAATAATCAAAGCTAAGTATTTATACATATTTCTTGAACCTTCTTCTTCGATTATATTACAATTCAATCAAAGATTTGCCATAATGAGTAAAGAAGAAGGCATTAAAGATTTTTTCAAATCTCTGAAAATTTCATTAAAAAACTATTCTATTTATGATAAAGAGCATCCTTCATACAAAAAGTCGATAAAACGGTTAAAAATAGAACTGGATAAATTATTCAAATTTTTTGATCATTCCATCCAAATCGGATTTACCTCAGATTCTATTTTTATTGAAAATGATTATTTTGGTGAAGAAAAGCTGTTTGTTGATGTCGCTAAAATGTTTCACTTCCGAAAGATAAAAAGTTTAGAAATCAAACCTTCAATTACTCTAAATGAACTTGAATTATTTTTATCAAAAGCCTATTTGCCTAGAAAAGATATATTAAAAAGAGGAGGCATAAAAAAACTTTTAGATAAAGAGAAAATATCCAATATAAGAGTAAAAGAGCTGGATTATTCTCAACTTTTAAAAGGGGAAGGAGAAGAAATAAAGGATATCTGGACCTATCTTCTCAAAGAAGCTGTACAAGAAGAAAATGAACAAAAAATGAACTATCTAGCCAACAATTATGACAGGATTTATGATAAGTTGAATGCTGAAGAAATTCTCTCTGACAGTGAATTAAATGAAAGCTTTAAAAGCTTTTTTTTGTATTTATATAAAAACAAATATAAAAATTATATATCCTTTTCCAGAAGATTAATGAAATCAGCTGTCAGCAGTAAACAAATTTCCTCAAAAGAAAAAATTGACAGTCTGAGACCACTTTTTACTGATTTGAGTGAGAAAGTCTTGGCTTCCACGCTTTGGGAGGAAATCAGTACTAATGATGATTTTAATCAAGTTAATTTCAGTAATTTTTTCCAGCTCGTAGAAGAGGAAAAACACAAGAAGGTCGCTGATTCCCTGCTGGATGTGTTTCATAAAAACCAACCAGAAAAAGAAAGTATAAAAACAAAACAAAAAATAAGAGAACTTTTATCCGGAACATCAAGTCCATTATTATCTAAAATATACAGAAGTACTCTTGAGTCCATACTAAAAGACATTTCAGACAAAAAAGCAACAATTTATTTTGATAGCATTCAACTTCAAAAAAACTATCAGTTGATACTCCTCAATATGCTGGAAAAAACTTCAAATAAAGAAACAGCTACTATGTTGATAGAGCATATTCTTAAGGAATGGGAAGATATCACAAAAAGAGAAGATCTTGAATATTTAAGATATATTCATGAAACTTTGAATGAAAAAAGAGAGATACTCTCTTCATTAGAAAACTACCAGGAATTAGAATCAATTCTAATCAAGTATATAGAAGAGTTAATCCTCAAAGGAGAGCTTTCATTACAGTTTAATTATTTCCTTGAAAGTTTGAATAAAAGTCTAAAGGATGAAAATGTTTATCTAAAAAAAATTTTTAATGAGGAAGTCATCACACCCTATATATTGAGAGCTTTTTTTCGTTTTTTTACAGACTATTTGTTTTATTTCAACCTGAATTTAGAACAAAGGGCAAACGACCCCATTTTTTTAAAAAAGGTCATAAACAGCCTGAGTTTGATTGATACGCCCATATCGCTTATCACGCTTAAAAATATATTTAAGATGGGAAATGATAATATCAAAATAAAAATCTTAAGATCCATGAAAGAGCTGACTGAACATGACGATAAATTTCTTTTTCCTCTTATTAAGAAAAAGCAGTATGACCTGAAGAAAGAAGCTTTTATCCTTCTCGCCCGGAGAGAGAGCAGTAAGCACAATGCCCTAGAGACTTTGTTTTCGCTAAGCTCACCTTTTGGCCTCAGGAACAAGAGTCTTCATGAACACATTCGAATTATGGATGAGCTTGATGTGAGGTCAGCCAAGAAATATTTGACATCTTTAGCAAATAAGAAATTTATATGGAATAAAAAATTAAGAAATCATGCCCGAAGAGTATTAGAGAAATGGAATGTTAGAAAAAGTTAAAGACGTATTATTGGATTTGACCTCTGCTGTTCAAGCAAGAAAACTATATTCAAAAGAACATCCTAAATATTCACAAATTATTGAAAAGATTTATAAAAAAATCAAGAATATATTAAACACTAAGGATGAATTTATTATCGGAATAATAAATGATGAGTTAGCCTGGGAAAGTGAAATTTTATTTGATATTTCCAGAAAGACAAAATCATTATTGATCTATCTGCAGAACAGAGATATAGAAAAAATAAAATTCTATTTTCCTTTAGAAAAACAGGAATTGAAAAAATTTATTTCTTTTCTTTCTCTCCCAAAAAAAGAACATACCGGAGATATTCAGGAATATTTGAAGAGAAATGGAATCAAAAATATTCAGGCTGGGAAAATAAGAGCTGTCAAAGAAGGGGAAAAGACTGGAGACAGGCATATAACTAAAAAAGAGCATTATGGTAGAATATATCATGACTCTATAGATTTGGCTAAAGAATCGGCAAATAAGATTTTGAACGATGAAGAAATTGATTATTTGGATTTGAGGTTCAACGTATTAACACTACTTGAGAACTACAAAGGCAATCACAATGATCTTATAAATATAATGGGGTTGAAAAGAAGTAATGAGATCTCTTCTTTTCATACCCTAAATGTGGGTATAGTCTCCATGTTTTTTGCCTCGCACTTAGGTATATCCAAAGATAGAGTTATCGATATCGGTATTTCCGCGCTTTTCCATGACATTGGAAAAAGAGCCTTATCAGAAGAATGGTTAAAAAAGAAAAATGAATCAACTAAGGATGAGTATAATCAAATGAGAGACCACTGTTTGCTCGGCAGCATAATCCTTCTAAAACACAAAATAAGCTTAGGTATTTTGCCTCCAGTGGTGGCTTTTGAGCATCATCTCAGATACGACAAGAAGGGTTATCCAAAATTAAAATACCCTTTGGAGCCTCATCTTGGCTCTAAAATCATATCTATATGTGATGCTTATGATTCCCTTTTTCAAAAACGGACCGCTAAAAAAACACCTCCTCCTGAGGAGATTTACGAAGTTATGAATAAAGAAAAAGGCCATCTTTTTGATCCTGAATTAGTCGATTCTTTTTTTGAAATAATGGGCATTTATCCTCTAGGCACCATTGTCTTATTAAATGATAATAGAATTGGTTATGTAAAAAAAATCAATAGGGGCCATAAATTCCGTCCTGTGATCAAAGTCCTTTCACCCAAAAAAAAATCAGGTATTTTAGATTTATCAGAGGAAGACCCAAATACAAAGATTTTAAAATCTCTAGATCCTTTAGGAGAAGGGAAAAAATATACAGATCAAATCGATTTGAGACAAGAATAAATTTTCTATACAGTAAGGAGGGCTTTATATGAAAAGAAGACGAGCCATGGTGGCATTGGGATGTGCGGCTTTAGCAAGCCCTATATTATTTTCTTGTAAAGGAGGAAAAAGTAAAATGAAAAAAGAAATCAAAACCAAAAGTGCTCCTGCAGCTATTGGTCCTTATTCACAGGGAATTGAAGCGAATGGACTTGTGTTTGCCTCGGGTCAGATTGCTATTGACCCTGAAACAGGGGACTTGAATAAAGGTTCTGTGACAGAACAAACACGACTGGTTTTAAAGAATCTCAAAGCTGTTATTGAAGAGTCAGACTGCTCTTTGGAAAATGTGGTTAAATGTACTGTTTTTTTAGAAGATATGAATGATTTTTCTAAAATGAATGAAGTTTATGGGGAATTTTTTAAACCTCCCTACCCTGCAAGAGCAGCTGTTCAGGTGGCGCGTTTACCAAAAGATGTCAAAGTGGAGATAGAAGCTATCGCTGTCAAGTAAATCTGTAATAGATTTCAGTATTTTATGTTCTTGATATTAAGTGCCAATGAATTATATAATTTAAAAAGATATTATGATATGTAAGTTTCTGTCCCATGAAAAAAGTATTGATTGTTGAAGATGAGGGTATTGTTTGTTTGGATTTGAGAAACACTCTTTCTGGTTATGGAAAAATTGAGTCAGAAGTCGCCTTTACTGGTGAAGATGCCATTAAAATGATAAAAAATGACAAACCTGATTTGGTTTTAATGGACATAGGTCTTAAAGGTAAAATAGATGGAATAGAAGCAGCCAAGATTGTGACACAAAATTACAATATTCCAGTTGTGTTTTTAACTGGATTTGCTGACAGCAACACAGCAGACAAAGCAAACAGCTTGTCCCCTGCTGGATATATGACAAAACCAGTAGATGAGGAAAAATTAAAGGAATTGATCTTAAATATCTTGTTTTAACGGTATTGCCAATTTTAATTTTTTGAGTATAATAAATTTACTATGCCTATATATGAATTTGAATGCAAACAATGCAAACATAAATTTGAGGAAATTGTATCTATAAATAGAAAAGGGAATATACACTGTCCTTCTTGTGGATCTCCCAATATCCGCAAATGTGTTTCTTCCTTTGGAATAACAGGAGTCAATAAGAAAATTGCCTCTTCTTCAGGAAGCTGTCCCACCTGTTCTTCAGGTTCATGTGAAACTTGTTCCTAAAGTCACATCCATAAATCTTAAAACAGCGCTTGTTCAAACATTATTTGCAGAGAATCTTGACATTGGCCTGTTTATAAGAATAATTTAGCCTTCTTATTGAAAAAAGAAAATTCAATTCAGCTGGTTCATGGGACTACTGTAGCCACAAACAGTTTGTTAGAAAAATCAGGAGATTCTATTGCTCTTATAACCACAAAAGGATTTGAGGATATCCTGTTTATTGGAAGACAGACAAGAACCAAACTATATCATCTTAAAGGAGAAGCAAGAGACCTTATGGCACAAATTGCAGCCAACAATAGAGGTAAAGCTCAATTGAAAAAGGGTATTGAAAAATTTGGATTAAATAAAATGAAGAAGTATGCTTCTTTCATTCAGGACTATACAGAGAAAATACTCAGAAAAACCATAAAAGCGATTCCTGATGGAGAATATGAGTTTCTAGATCATATGGATGATGACGGCATTGATGAAAAACCTGTTAAAATAGGAGTCAAAATAACCATATGGTCTTCAAGGGGGAGAAAATGGAAAAAAAAGGTCTTAATATACTGATCCGTTCTAACGGAAAGAAAATAAAATTAGGTTCAAAGGTAAACCTTAAGGCAGAGAAAGGAGATGTTCTGCATATAGAGACCCCAGGTGGAAGGGGGGTATGGCAAAAAAAATTAAGAAAAGCCGGTACAGACCGGGATTTCTTGTAACAGCCTTTTCCCAAAGATTCTGTTTTTATCATATTAGCTCTTATTGGAACCACTGTGGTTCCGTATAATCTTTTTCTCCATTCCTCTGCAGTAAAGAAAAAATGGAAGTTTAAAAAAAATCCAAGAGAGTTCCGGAAAGATTTATTGATTTCCATTTACTTGGGAGGTTTTATATCTGCATCAATCATTGTGACTGCGATCATGGCTTTTTATCAAAAAGGGATCAACATTGACAGCAGTGCTCAGCTTGCTCAGCAGCTCAAACCTCTTTTTGGTCCTCTGACTAATTTTTTGTTTGGGATGGAATTTTTTGCTGCAGGCATGAGTTCAGCAATAACAGCTCCTTATGCAGCTGCTTTCGCGTCTTCAGGTATTTTGGGATGGAAAGAGAAAGATACCACGACTTTTCGTTTGGTGTGGACAGGGGTTGTCCTGGTAGGTTTATTGGTCTCCATGTTTGATTTCAATCCTATTTCAGTGATTGTTTTTGCTCAGGTTTCCAATGGCGTTATCCTTCCTGTGGCATCTATTTTTCTCTTGATTGTTCTCAATGATAGGAAAAGAATGGGAGAAATGGCCAATGATTTTATGAAGAACTTATTAGGAATAGTTGTGATTTCCATTGTTTCATTCATAGGAATTTGGAATATCCTCAAGTTATTTGTAAAGTAGTTCAATATAAAGAGAGACTTATTCTTTTAAAGCCCAATCAACTGCGGCACGGGCGTGAATAAAGGTGGTATCGTAAAGCTGGATATCATAGTCTTTTTGCTTCACTAAAAGAGGTATTTCCGTACAACCCAGGATGATTCCTTCAGCTCCTCTGCCCTCCAATGAAGCGATGATGTTTTTGAATTTATCTTTTGAGTCTTCACTTATTTCACCTTGAACCAGCTCATCATATAAAATATGATGGATGATAGTTCTTTGTTCTTCATCGGGAATGATTACTTCAATCCCATGTTTTTCACTCAATCTTCCTTTATAAAAATCCTGCTCCATAGTGAATTTTGTGCCAAGAAGACCAACTTTTTTCTGCCCCTTGTTTTTTATCTCTTGGGCAGTGACATCAGCAATATGCAGCAATGGAATATGGGTGTTTGATTCAACATCTGGAGCCATCTTGTGCATGGTGTTTGTGCATATGAGGACACAGTCCGCTCCTGCCTTCTCTAATCTTTGAGCGGCAGCATTCATAAGATCGGTTAAATCATCCCAATTTCCTTTATGCTGAAGTTTTTCTATCTCTTCAAAGTCTACTGAATACATCACACATTTGGCTGAATGAAAACCTCCTTTTTTTTCTTTAACCGTCTGGTTTAATATTCGGTAGTATTCCAGAGAAGATTCCCAACTCATGCCTCCAATTAATCCAATGGTCTTCATTTCATATCTCCTATCTATGATTTAATAGGATTAAATCACACCACAAATCTGAAGTCAAAAAATGTGAGAGAAACCAATGGTTTTATTCTGTTTCCCTTTTTCGTTTATTAATTTTCCAAGAAAATATATGATAAACTTAATCACCGGACTTTTGAGGAACACCTGCTATGAAACAAACTGAAGAGAATAATAAGAATCATCTTGTCCGTCAGCTCGGATTATTTGATTCTACTATGGTTTTGATGGGGATTGTCATTGGTTCTGGGATATTTCTCACTACTGGAATCATGGCTAAATCCATTCCCTCTGGACCTTTAATACTGCTTGCCTGGTTAGTGGGAGGAATTCTTACTTTTGCAGGTGCTTTAACTTATGCGGAGCTGGGAGCTTCTATGCCTGAAGCAGGAGGACAGTATGTTTATCTAAGAGAAGCTTATGGTCCTTTAGCCGGTTTTCTTTTTGGATGGATATTGTTTCTTGTGTATATGACTGGAGGAATCGCTGCCCTTGCTCTTGCTTTTTCAGAATACACGGGTTATTTATTTCCATCACTTTCCACCCACAAGACAATTTTTTCGTTTGACTTGAGTATTTTTCAGAATATCCTCACCTATTCTCTTTCTCCTGGGCAATTGGTGGGTGTAGGTATCATCGTGTTTCTGTCTGTATGTAATTTCTTTGGGGTTGGATTGGGTAAAGGAATACAAAATTTTATCACTGTAATAAAAATAGGAACCATTTTGGGAATAATCATGTTGGGCTTTGCGTGTGGAAAAGGAAATCCCATAGATTTATCCCTGAATCCAGCAGGAATGAACCTGGCGCAGCTTATTACTGGATTTGGCGTCTCACTGGTAGCTGTATCCTGGGCTTTTGATGGATGGAATAATGTTAATTTCGTAGCTGGGGAGATAAAGGATCCAAGTAAAAAGCTTCCTTTAGCCCTATTTCTAGGAACTCTCGGAGTGACTTTTCTTTATGTTTTCTTAAATTACATATATTTGTATGCCCTTCCCATTTCAGAAATGAAAGGGGTGGTGGGGATAGCTGAAAAAGCCACCACCTCTTTATTTGGGACATCCACGGCTGTTTTTGTATCCGTAGCTGTTATAATATCCACATTTGGCTCTCTAAATGGTTCCATATTAACAGGTCCCAGAGTTTATTATGCTATGTCCAAAGACAAGCTTTTTTTCAAACAAGTCTCTCAAGTGCATCCAAAGTTTCATACACCAGGATTTGCTATCTTTCTCCAGGCTTTGTGGGCATCATTTTTGGCTATACTGGGTTCTTTTGAACAAATCTTCACATTTGCCATGTTTATCGCTATCGCGTTCTGGGTGGCTGCAGCTGCTTCTGTCTTTACTTTAAGGAAGAAATATCCAAACATGAAGCGCCCTTATAAAACATGGGGATATCCGATTGTCCCCTTTTTGTTTATCCTTTTTTCTGTAGGAATCCTCATCAACACTTTGATAGAAAAACCTGTGGAATCCATTGCTGGAATCATAATTACCCTTTTGGGGATACCTGTTTATTTTTACTGGAGAGCTCGGTCCGTCAAAAAAAAGAAGTCATTTAAGGAAACCTAAAAAAAGTTTTGTGATATTCCTTTTGATTATATGTGAAACCAAAATCAAATATAAAGAATTTTATAAAACTTTTTTCAACTTTTTTTTATCAATAATCAAATGCCCCTGATAAGATACGTAGTTAAGAAGAATGAGAGCTCGCTCTTTGGGTGATAATTCTTTTTTAAAAATACCTTTCAATCCTTTCATGGCTCCTTCCATCACTTGGACTTCATCGCCAGCCTCTGGCTCGCTCCCGTATTTATTTAATTCAATATATCCATTTATTTCCCTTTTTTTTATTTCATTGATCACACATTCCTGGACAGGGATAGGTCCTTTTTCATTACCCACGATTTTTTTGACGCCTCTGGTATATTTGACTGTTCGGTATTGGCCAGGATAATCAAAATATATGAATTCATATCCTGAAAAAAAGGGATGTGTTCTGTCTCCCTGTTTGATCTTTGGATTATATATTATAAATCCATTCTCGCTGAATATTTTTTCTACTTGAAATTCTTTTTTAGGTTTTGTATTGATTACAAACCAGTGTTTCATGGAGTCATCCCTTGTGGTTTAAGAATTGTTTTTTGTTTTCTCGATTATTTTAAATTTTTTATAGTATTCAGGTCTTCTATCCGGAAGAAAATACTTTTTTGCGGTACAATGATAGACCTCATTTAAATCGCATTCAGCATAGAGTATATCATCTTTCCCCTTAGGTGCTTGGGCTATGATGTTTCCTTCTGGATTCACCACGAACGATTCTCCGGCAAAGTTTAATTTATCTTCTTTCCCTACTCGGTTGGTCAAAGCAATAAAGTATCCGTTTTGGAAGGCAGCAACCCGGAGTTCTGCCTCAAACATTCCTTCTGCCCATTCTCCAACCGCACCTGCTTGGGGAACTACAACCAAATGAGCTCTATTTAAAGCAAGATTTCTCATGTATTCGGGAAAATGACGGTCATAACAAATAGCTACGCCCAATTTTCCAACAGATGTGAGGTATACGAATTCGTTGGTATTTCCTGTAGAATAATATCCTTTTTCATGAAATCCCATTCCCTCCATAACATGAGCCATTCTGGTGGTGCCCAATATTTTTCCATCAGAATCAATCACTGGAGAAGAATCATAAGTGTGGTCCCCGTCTTTTTCCAGAAGATTCAGTACAGTTACCACTTCATATTCTTTGGCTAATTTTGTGAATATTTCAGTGGTGGGGCCTGGGATCGACTCTGCTTTTTTGAGATCACTTGGGGTAGCATGATTTTGAGGAAGAAAATAAGAAAATCCCAGTTCAGCAAAAGAAATGAGCTGTGCTCCCTTTTCCGCTGCTTTCTTGAATGAATGAATTCCTCTGTTCAAATTATCATTAATGTCTTTTGTGCAGTGCATTTGAATAAGAGCTACTTTCATGAGTGGAATCCTTTTATCAATATTATGGGAAATTTTACTCTTATAAGCAAGTCATAAAAAAAAGATTAAATGTTAAATGTTTGAGGTGAAATGTAAGAAGTGAAAGGTCAGGAGAGACCAAATTTTTCTCTTGTTTTTTTTATGGTATCGGAAAGTTCATACTCAGTGAATGGCTTGCTTATGGAATAAAACAAGTTATTTTCATGGATCCTTTTCAAGGTTTTTTCGTCATTGTAAGCAGTCAGAAAAATTGAAGGAATATTATATTTATTATAAATTTTTTTGGCAGCACATATCCCATCTATTTTTCCACTTAGTTTTATATCCATAAGAATTATATCAGGACATATATTGGAAACCTTTTTTATGGATTCTTCGCCGGATGAAAAAATTCCTGAAATAGAAAAACCTAGGTTTTCAACCGTGAATTTTATGTCAAGAGCTATAATTATTTCGTCTTCAACAATCAGTACATTAGCTTTTTTTGTTTCGAATTTTCTCTCCTTATAGTTATTTCCATAGTCTTTAGTCGCAGCTTTTAAGAAAAAATTGATAGATTAAACTTTTTT
>Ga0180433_10000126_pt1 | contig 125162 bp, 87 predicted proteins | sample SS_ome_8_FD_132980 | JGI IMG/M metagenome (GOLD analysis project Ga0180433, IMG submission 132980) | Hypersaline lake sediment archaeal communities from the Salton Sea, California, USA - SS_1_D_1 metaG | ecosystem: Environmental > Aquatic > Non-marine Saline and Alkaline > Hypersaline >... | reverse complement strand
TTGCCGACGTCTTGACTTTTCTTTTGTCCATTTCTTTGTGTCAAGACAAAGAAATGGACGAAGAAGAGGCGTAAGCCGGTGAATCACCGGAAAGTCAACTGGGGCGCCGCCCCTCTCTACAATCTAACAATACTGGCATTACTTTCCATAATAGATCTTATATGACATTGACGGTTCGCCTGAGAGAACCTATAATTTTATCTTGAAAAGGAGATCTCTATGAAGAAAACGGCCGTTATGGTCCTGCTGTTCATGTCGCTTGCGGCGCCCGCCATCCGTGCGGAGTTCAAGCTTGAAGGGATTGAAGGTTTTCCTCTCAGCTATCTCTCGGATGATGCCAGGAACAAGCTTGAAGAGAACGGCTTCGTGGTCACCCCGGGCTACGACGACGAGATGTTCGAGATCTACGAGCAGTGCCGCGAGCGGAACCAGCCCGTCTTCGTCACGACGGATTCCGTCCTTCATACGTCTCACATATTCTTCGATTACCTCCTTAGGATACTCGAGATAGAAAGGCTCTACGGAGCGGCTGAAGCCTTGACCGACAGGATGATAGCCGCGTCAATTGCTCAGTGGGAGGAGGCCGGGAATTCCGAAATAAGGGATCTGGCCAGGCTGAACATCGGGTTCTTCTCGGTCGCCAAAAAGATATTTTCCCCGACTTACGAGGCCGGCTTCAACCTCGGCCAGATAATTGATGAGGAGATCGGGCGGATAGACAAACACGAGGGGATCATGTTCAGGAGCCTTCTGGAGTACGTGAAGGACCCCGACCCGTTCAGGACCCCTTACGCGTTCGAGGATTACAGCCAGTACGTTCCGAGGGGGCACTACACGAGAAATGAGGAGTTCAAAAAATACTTCAAGGCCATGATGTGGTACGGCAGGATGGACTTCAAGCTCAAGCCCGGCGAGAGCGAACAGGAGATCGATGACGGCAGAATGATGACGCTTCAGGCCATTCTAATGGCCGATGCGATGATCCGTGACGAGGAAGCCCTCAGGCTCTGGACAAAGGTGTACGAGCCGACCGCTTTCTTTGTCGGAGAAAGCGACGACCTCGCCGTGGAAGATTATATTAAGCTGATCAAGGAGGCCTTTCCTTCCGGAGGATCGGTCGACAAGTACGCCAATACCCTCGACCTTGCCAGGTTCATGGACGCGGCGGAAAAACTTGAGGGGCCTTCCATAATTTCGAACCTCGCTTACGCTGATAAGGGAGATATTGCCGCTTCAAATAAGGGCTTCCGGTTCATGGGGCAGAGATTCATACCGGATTCCTACATGTTCCAGGAGCTCGTTTACGGGAAAACCGGGCTCATTTACCTTGGAAATGAAAAGCCGTTCACCATGGAGATCATCCCGAACGTCGGGCCGGTCCGGGCGTTCCCTAGGGGGCTCGACGTCATGGCGGTACTGGGATCAAAAAGGGCTCTTGAGATACTTGAAGAAGGCGGCGACACCGATTATGAGCACTACTATGAACAGCTGGACAAGCTGAGAGCTCAATTCTCGGGTTTGAGCGAAAGCGAGTGGAAGCAGAACCTGTACTTCCGCTGGATGCACGCCCTTCTTCCTCTCCTTGAAGAAAAGGACGACAAGTATCCGGATTTCATGCGCGGCAATGCCTGGCTCGACAAGGAGCTTCAGACTTCCCAGGGTTCCTGGGCCGAGCTCAGGCACGACACTATTCTGTACGCCAAGCAAAGCTACACGGCGGGGGTCACGTCTGCCGGCCCGTCCTATCCTCAGCTGACCCGCGGATACGTAGAGCCTTACCCCGAAGTCTATGAAAGACTGGGTGACATGATGTTCGCCCTGGGCGACATGATGAACGACCTTGAACTTGAAGTTCAGGGAGTTCAGGAAATGATCGATGACTTCAGAAAGCTGCTTTCCGATCTAAAGGGGATATCCGAAAAAGAGCTGAAGGGAGAAGAGATATCGGACGGCGAGTACGCCGTCATCTGGAAGACAGGGGCCAGACTTTCGTCGCTCAAGGATTTTCCTCCGGATATAATGAGCAGGATAACGTCCGGCGAGGTTGACGAGAAGATGGACGTCATCGCCGACGTGCATACCGACGGGAACACAAAGCAGGTCCTGGAGGCGGGGGTGGGGAGGCCGTTCAACATTTACGTGACGATCGAGGATTCATTCGGGAAGAGGACCTGCCGCGGCGCGGTCTTCTCGTATTACGAGTTCAAGTGGCCGATGGACGACAGGATGACGGATGAAATGTGGCAGAATATGAGAAGCAAAAGGGAGCCTCAGCCCGGCTGGGTATCCAGCTTCACCGCGGACTGAATTCTTGCTATAATGAGCCGGGTTCCAATAAAAACGGGGGTGCCTCATGTCACTTGACGCGGCAAGGAAAGACTGTCTCAACAAGGCAAAATCAGACGGGATCAAGTTCGTAATACTTCAGTTCACCGATATCCTGGGAGCCATAAAGAGCGTGACCATACCGATCGACAGGCTTCAGGACGTGCTTGAGAAAGGCATATGGTTCGACGGCTCGTCCATCCAGGGCTTCGCGAGGATATGCGAGTCCGACATGATACTGTCTCCGGATCCTTCCACTTATAAGGTCATACCGTGGAAGTCCGAGGGCAAGAGGTCGGCCAGGATAATCTGCGACGTGCATACTCCGGAGGGGGAGCCCTTCGAGGGCGATCCGCGGTCGATCTTGAGAAAGGCCATCGCTGAGGCCGACAAGATGGGCTTTGTGTACAACACCGGACCCGAGGTCGAGTTCTACCTGCTCAAGAAGGACGACGGAAAGATAACCACCGTTCCTCACGACATCGGAGGCTACTTTGATTACTCGGCCAGGGACCTTGCGTCGGAGATACGCGAGGACATTGTTCTCACTCTTGAGGAGATGGGGCTCATATCGGAGATGAGCCATCATGAAGTGGGGCCGGGACAGCACGAAATAGACGTCAGGTATTCGGACGCGCTCTCATCGGCTGACAACACGATAACTCTCAAGTACGTGATCAAGTCCGTGGCGAGCCAGCACGGCCTTTACGCTTCGTTCATGCCCAAGCCTCTCTACGGCAGGGCCGGGTCGGGCATGCACGTTCATCAGTCTCTTTTCGACAAGAAGGGGAAGAACGCTTTCTTCAACGACGCGGACAAGTACAAGCTGTCGGAGGCGGCCTACAGCTTCCTCGCCGGGCAGATTGAACACGCGAAGGCGCTGTCCGCGGTGGTTGCGCCGACCGTCAATTCATACAAGCGCCTGGTGTCAGGCTACGAGGCTCCGGTGTATATATGCTGGGCGCAGGTCAACCGCTCTGCTCTGATAAGGATACCCAAGTACTCGAAGGGCAGGGAGCAGTCGACCAGAATGGAGCTCAGGTGCCCGGATCCGTCATGCAACCCTTATCTTGCCTTCGCTGTGATGCTCAAGGCGGGACTGGAGGGCATTAAGGGCAAGGCGAAGCCGCCAAAGCCGGTCGAGGAGGACGTCTACGCGCTTGATGTCACAAAACTGGAGAAGATGAAGATAGACATGCTGCCGTTCTCGATAATGAGGGCAATAGAGGAGCTCGGCAGGGACGAAGTCGTCAAAAAAGCGCTGGGGAGCCACACGTTCACGAAATTCTGCGAGGCGAAGCTCGCGGAGTTCAACGACTATCGCATGAGGATCACTCCCTGGGAGATTGACAGGTACCTGGAGACCCTCTGACTTTTCCGTTGACCATTTCGGCGGTATTTGATATCATACCGGGATAAATAAAGCAGAACGAAGCAGTTTCTGCCGCAGGTTGACAACGAGGTCAATCCCAAATCCCCGCAAAGAGGATGTTGGGATTTTTGTGTCTTATAGAATTAACGGGAGGAAGAATAATGCCAGAGGTAAAAGCGTTCATGAACAAGGTTATCAAGGACAACCCCGGAGAACCGGAGTTTCATCAGGCGGTGGAGGAAGTCGTCAGGTCCCTCATGCCTTATATCGAGAAGAACCCGAAGTACGAAAAGGCAAAGATACTCGAAAGAGTGGTTGAGCCGGAAAGAGTTATCATGTTCAGGGTCCCGTGGATGAACGACAAGGGTGAGGTTCAGGTCAACAAGGGCTACAGAGTGGAATTCAACAGCGCGCTCGGCCCCTACAAGGGCGGCCTTCGTTTTCATCCCACGGTATATCTCGGGCTTCTCAAATTCCTGGGGTTCGAGCAGATATTCAAAAACAGCCTGACAACTCTGCCGATGGGCGGAGGGAAGGGCGGATCCAATTTTGATCCCAAGGGAAAGTCGGACAACGAAGTAATGAAATTCTGCCAGAGCTTCATGACCGAGCTTCAGCGCCACATCGGTCCGGACACGGACGTTCCCGCCGGAGATATCGGCGTGGGCGGACGCGAGATCGGCTTCATGTTCGGCCAGTACAAGAGGCTGAGGAACGAGTTCACGGGAGTCCTTACGGGCAAGGCTCTCAACTGGGGCGGAAGTCTTATAAGGCCGGAAGCCACGGGGTACGGCTGCGTCTACTTCGCCCAGGAGATGCTCAAGACGAGAAAACAGTCCTTCAAAGGCAAGACGGTTGCCATTTCCGGCTCCGGGAACGTCGCCCAGTACTCGGTCGAGAAGGTCCTTCAGCTGGGAGGCAGGCCGGTGACGCTTTCCGATTCCGGCGGGTTCATCTACGATGAGAAGGGAATTGACGAGAAGAAGCTTGAGTACGTGCTCGAGCTCAAGAACGTGAAGAGGGGCAGGATCAAGGAATACGCCGAGAAGTTCGGCTGCAAGTACGTTGCCGGCGAGCGCCCCTGGAGCGTTAAGTGCGATATCGCGCTTCCTTCCGCCACTCAGAACGAGATCGACGGAAAGGATGCCGAGGCGCTGGTTAAGAACGGATGCATGTGCGTCGCCGAGGGAGCCAACATGCCGTCGACCCCGGAAGCCATTGAAGTCTACCAGAAGACCAAGATCCTCTACGGCCCCGGCAAGGCCGCGAACGCCGGAGGGGTCGCGACTTCAGGGCTTGAAATGTCCCAGAACAGCCAGAGGCTGTCCTGGAGCAGGGAAGAGGTTGACAAGAAGCTCCAGTGGATAATGACCAGCATTCATGAGGCTTGCGTCAAGTACGGCAAGAATGGCGATTACGTCAATTACGTTGACGGCGCCAACATCGCCGGCTTCGTGAAAGTCGCTGACGCGATGCTGGATCAGGGGCTTGTATAAGATTTTCTGAATCAAATTTATCAACGGTGATAAATTATGCCCAGGAAGGGTCCCGCAAAGGTGCGGGCCGAGCAGCTTGAAGCGCTATCCGAGATCAGCAGGGCCATAACGTCCGAGCTTTATCTTGAGGACATACTCAAGCTCATTGTAACCGTGACTGCCGGAGCGATGAGGTCGAAGATCTGCTCGCTCATGCTTCTCGACGAGAAGACAGGCCAGCTTTACGTGCGCGCCACTCAATCCGTCAGCGAGGCCTACATAAAGAAACCTCCCGTAAAGGTCGGGGACGGTATAGCCGGCCGGGTTGCCAGGACCGGCAGGCCCGTTATCTCAAAGGACGTCAAGAAGGACCCCAATTACATCAACCGCAAGATCGCCGCTAAAGAGAAGCTCTGCTCTCTTCTCTGCGTTCCGCTCAAGGTAGGCGACAAGGTCATCGGAGTGCTGAACTGCTACACTTCAAGGCCGCACAGGTTCACCGGGGACGAGATAAACATCCTCTCAACCGTGGCAAATCAGGCCGCCGTCGCAATAAGGAACACCGAGCTCATGGTGAACACGCAGGTCATCAGGGAAGAGCTTGAATCGAGAAAGCTGGTCGAAAGGGCCAAGGACGTTATCATGCAGGAGAACAGGCTTTCCGGCGCCCAGGCCTACAGGCTTCTTCAAAAGCAGAGCATGAACAGCCGCAAGTCGATGAAGGAGATCGCGGAGGCCGTCATTCTCGCCCATAACATCCGCAAATAAAAACCTTGACAAACGCTACAATTATGTATAATCTACATAATTGTATATATGCCGTTAAGAGACGTAAAAGTAAAGGCTTTGATCAAGATCAGCGAGGCGCTTTCCTCGTCTCTTAACCTTGAGCGCGGTTTGAAATCCATCCTGAAGATCCTCTCCGACCTTCTCGCAATGAAGCGCGGGACCATTACCCTGGTTGACCCCGTCACCAATGAGCTGAGGATAGAAGTTGCACAGGGCCTTACCAGGAAGGAGATGGGCCGGGGGCATTACAAGATAGGTGAGGGAGTAACCGGGAAGGTCGTGCAGACGGGCGAGCCAATGGTGGTTCCCGACATAAAATCCGAGCCGCTCTTTCTGGACAGGACAAAAGCGAGGAAGGACTTAAGCGAAAGGAATTACGCGTTCCTTTGCGTTCCCATCAAGGCCGGCAATCGTACTATCGGCTCCCTTTCGGCCGATCATCTTTTCAAGGGCGACATTCCCTACGAGGAGGACATCAAGCTTCTGACGATAATCGCCGCTATGGTCGGCCAGGCTGTAAGGGTAAGGGACCTTGCCGAAAAGGACAAGCAGGCCGCCGTTACCGAGATAATTAAATTGAGGCGTGAGCTGAAAGGCAAATACAAGTTTGAGAACCTCGTATATGATTCTCACGCGATGGAGGCGGTTCTGGAAAGCGTTTCTCAGGTGGCCGACACGAACGCGACCGTGCTTCTCAGGGGAGAGTCGGGCACCGGCAAGGAGCTTGTAGCTTCTACCATCCACTACACCAGTTCGCGCTCCGACAAGCCGTTCGTCAAGGTTGCCTGCGCGGCGCTTCCCGAAACCCTGCTTGAATCCGAGCTCTTCGGATATGAGAAGGGGGCCTTCACCGGGGCTGTCGAGAGAAGGGTTGGACGCTTCGAGCTGGCCGACAAGGGCACCATATTTCTCGATGAGATCGGAGACCTTTCAATGGCGACTCAGGTCAAGCTCCTCAGGGTCCTTCAGGAGAAGGAGTTCCAGAGGCTCGGAAGCACGGAGACCATCAAGGTTGACGTCCGGGTCGTGTGCGCCACACACAGGGACCTGGAGGACATGGTCAAGAAGGAGAAGTTCAGGCAGGACCTCTTTTACCGGATCAACGTATTCCCCATATACCTGCCTCCGCTCAGGGAGAGGAAGGAGGGGATACCTCTCCTTGCGGACTTCTTCATTGAAAAGTACAGCAAGGCCAATAAGAAGCGGGTAAAGGGCATAAACAGGGCGGCCCTGGACACCCTATTGGCCTATGATTTTCCCGGTAACATAAGGGAGCTTGAAAATATTATTGAGCGGGCTGTCATCCTGTGCAGAAAAGAGATAATTACTCCTGACGACCTTCCCCTTAACCTGGAGGTCAAGCACTTTGAGGTCAGCGCCCAGGAGACCAGGCTTCCTCAGATTATCGAATCGGTGGAGAGGCAGAAGATCGAGGAAGCTTTAAGGCACCACAAGACCCAGCGCAAGGCCGCGAAGGCCCTCGGGATCACGGAGAGAATGCTCGGATACAAGATACGGAAATATAATATCTGATTATTGTTTATTAACGGGTTAGCGGGTTGACGGGTTAGCGGGTTCACATTCCCTACATAATCGTAGTCTCCCCCTCAGGAAACCTTCGGCATAAAAATTGCTCCCTCATTAGGCGAAAGGGGGTGAGCGCGATGAAGAGATCAATGATAATCCTGTTGTTCTCCGCCGTTCTGGTTTTCTCGCTGTCTTCGGCTTCGTTAGCCGGAATGTATCTTTTCGGATATACCCCCGGCGGACAGCTCGGCGGCGGGCTCAGGTTCGACCTGGCGGATGGCGTGGTTGCTGACCTCAGCGCCGCTGGAGGCTCGGGAGATTCCGGCGCGACCTATCTGCTCTACGGCGACGTCTTCTGGGGGAACTGGGGATTGGGCGCGCTGGCGAAGCAGGTGGCGGTTGACGCGGACCCGGCGTACGAATTGAGCCTTCAGTACGCCCTGGAGCAGGCGGTTAACGAGTCGATCAGCGTCGGAGTGCTTATCATGCTGGTCAACTACGACTCCGCCCCTGACGCCGATCCGGACTTTACCTTCGGGTCGAGCATAGTTCCGTATTTCGTTCTGGCATTATAAAGGAGGGATAAATATGCAGGACATTGTAAGAGGATTGGACACGGTGTGGGTTCTTTTCGCGGCATTTCTTGTGTTCTTCATGCAGGCGGGGTTCGGCATGGTGGAGGCCGGCTTCATAAGGGCAAAGAACGCCTGCAACATCCTTACGAAGAACTTTCTTGACTTTTGCATGGCGTCGCTCGGCTACTTCATGTTCGGATACGCCATAATGTTCGGCCTTGGAAACGGGCTGTTCGGCATGACCGGATGGTTCCTTAATGGGGCGGAAAGCGGGGCAGATGTTCCCATGTTCGCTTTCTGGCTCTTTCAGGCGGCTTTCTGCGGCGCCGCGGCGACCATAGTGGCGGGGGGAATGGCAGAGAGAATGAAGTTCGGCGCCTATCTCTCGTATTCCTTCATCATATCAGCCTTCATATATCCGGTGGTCGGGCACTGGGTGTGGGGGGGAGGATGGCTCTCGGCGCTCGGCTTCACCGATTTCGCCGGATCGACCGTGGTTCACGCCCTTGGCGGTTTTGCTGCGCTTGTCGGGACCGTGATGCTCGGGTCAAGGATAGGAAAGTATAATCCCGACGGCTCTCCGAATGCCATAGCGGGCCATTCCATTCCGCTCGCTTCGCTCGGCGTGTTCATACTTTGGTTCGGCTGGTTCGGATTCAATCCCGGATCGACGCTTTCTGTAGGCAACGGCGACCTGATAGCCAGGATCGCGATAAACACCAATCTGTCGGCGGCCATGGGAGGGATATTTGCCATGCTCGCGGTATGGAAGCTTTACGGCAAGCCGGATCTTTCCATGGCGATGAACGGAGCTCTCGCGGGGCTTGTTGCCATCACCGCCCCTTGCGCTTTTGTTCAGCCGCTTTCCGCTCTGGCGATAGGAGCCGTGGCCGGGGTGCTTGTGGTGCTCGCGGTCATAATGCTCGACAGATTCGGCGTGGATGACCCGGTTGGCGCTTTTCCTGTGCACGGAGTCAACGGAGTATGGGGGACCCTGGCCGTTGGTATCTTCGGGGAGCTGGCCGGCCTCCACCAGCTGATGGTGCAGTTGCTTGGCTTGGCCTCTGCCGTCGCTTTCGTGGTCGTCAGCATGGTTCTGGTCTTCAAGCTCATCGATCTGACGATAGGGCTGCGCGTGACAAGGGACGAGGAGCTCAGGGGGCTTGATATCGGTGAGCACGGCATGGAAGCGTATTCCGGGTTCCAGGTATTCACTACCCAGTAAAAGGAGGGAAAAGCGATGAAACTCATAATTGCCCTGATCCAGCCCGAGAAGCTTACGGACGTTAAAAGGGAGCTCTACAGCGCCGAGGTCCATAAAATGACGGTAACAAACGCGCTCGGCTGCGGCCAGCAGAAGGGATACACCGAGACCTACAGGGGGGTCGTTTCCGAAGTCAACCTGTTGAAGAAGGTCAGGCTGGATATCGCGGTGAACGACGAGTTCGTGAAGCCTACTGTGGATGCCATAATAAAGGGCGCCAGAACGGGAAAAATAGGAGACGGCAAGATATTCATACTCCCGCTCGAGGAGTGCATAAGGATCAGGACCGGGGAGTCCGGGAGCGAGGGTATAGGATAATACAAAAATGTAGGGATATTCTGCAATATCTACAAAAAAGTAGATCAGCGGGATATTCCCGTATGAGGTTTCCGGCAGAAAAATTGCTCAATATCAGGGTGTAAAGGTCGAGGCGAAAAACAAATTTGAAGGAGGAAAAGAAAATGCCGACAAAAGCTGAGATCCTGAAAACGGTCAAGGAGAACGATGTTGAATTCATAAGACTCTGGTTTACGGACATCAACGGGATATTGAAGAGCTTCGCCATAGGAAAGGAGGAGCTGGAAGGGGCGCTGACGGACGGCATGGGCTTTGACGGATCGTCCATCACAGGCTTCCAGGACATTGAAGAGTCCGACATGATAGCGATGCCGGACCTCGACACGTTCGCCATACTTCCGTGGAGGCCGGAGGAAAAGGCTGTCGCAAGGATGATATGCGACATCAAGCAGCCGGGAGGCCAGCCGTATGAGGGAGATCCCCGCTACATACTCAAGAAGCAGATAGACAAGATGAAGAAGATGGGGTTTGACCACTTCTACGTCGGTCCGGAGCTTGAGTATTTCTATTTCAAGGACAGCAAGGGAACCGAGATCATAGATGAGGGAGGATATTTCGATCTTACCCCGCTCGACATGGCGTCGAACCTCAGAAGAGACACAATATTCGCCATGAAAAAGCTGGGCATCAGGGTTGAATACAGCCATCATGAAGTGGCCCCGTCCCAGCACGAAATAGACATGAGGTACGACGACGCCCTGAAGATGGCGGACAACATGGTGACCTACAAGCTCACCGTCAAGGAGATAGCTTCCGCGAACGGCGTCTATGCCACTTTCATGCCAAAGCCCATATTCGGGGAGAACGGGTCCGGAATGCACTGCCACCAGTCGCTGTTCAAGGGCAAGGCCAACGCTTTCTATGATTCCAAGGACAAGTATCACCTGTCCAAGGTGGGCAAGTCGTACATAGCGGGCATTCTTAAGTACGCGCCTGAGATGATATCGATCCTGGCTCCATGGGTGAACTCGTACAAGAGGCTCGTTCCCGGGTACGAGGCGCCCGTCTATATCGCCTGGTCCCGAAGGAACAGATCGGCCCTTATCAGGGTGCCGATGTACCAGCCGGGAAAAGAGGTCGCAACCAGAATGGAGCTCAGGTGCCCCGATCCGTCCGGGAATCCGTACCTGCAGCTTGCCGTAATGCTCGGCGCCGGGCTCAGGGGGATTGAGGAGGGCCTGGAGCTTGAGGATCCGATGGAGCTCAACCTCTATCACCTTACCGATGAGGAGAGGGCCGAAAAGGGGATAAAGTCCCTTCCCGCGAGCCTCGGCGAGGCCATCCACAAGACCGAGAAGAGCGACTTCGTAAGAGGCGTGCTCGGAGACCACACCTTCAGGAGGTTCATCGAGGTGAAAAAGAAGGAGTGGGACGAGTTCAGGATCCAGGTGACTGAGTTTGAAATAAAGAAGTACCTGCCGATCCTGTAGAATAATCACATTCTGCTCAAGAGGGAACGGGACGATGATGTCTCGTTCCTTTTTGGCATAGGATGAGTTAGAATTCTCAATAGGAGCGACCATGTATTATCAGCGCGGAAAACCGACGGGACTTTACGATCCGCAGTTTGAAAGCGACAGCTGCGGAGTGGGCTTTGTCGTGGATATCAAGGGCCGCAAATCAAGCGGCACCATCCGGAGCGGCCTGGAGGTCCTGAGAAGGCTCTCGCACCGCGGAGCCGTCGGCGCCGACCCCAGGACGGGTGACGGAGCGGGCATTCTTATCCAGATACCCCATGAGTTTCTGAAGAAAGCGTCGGGTTTAAGGCTTCCTTCTCCGGGAGAGTACGGCGCGGGGCTGGTATTCCTGCCCGCGGATCCGGAAAAAAGAGAAGCTTCCAAAAAAACCATCGAGAAAATAATCAGGCAGGAGAAGCAAGTCCTTATCGGGTGGCGCGATGTTCCGACCGATGATTCCGTGATCGGGGAGGGCGCCAGAAAAACCCGGCCCGGGATGGAGCAGGTCTTCATTGCGAGGAACAAAAAACTGAAGGACCAGCTTCATTTCGAGAGGAAGCTGTACCTTATAAGGAAACAGATCGAGAAGGAGTTCCGGTCGCAGGAGCTTTACGTCACGAATCTCTCGTCGAGAACGCTGTCATACAAGGGCCTGCTCATGCCAGGCCAGGTCGAGGACTTCTTCCCTGATTTGAAGAGCGATGAAATGAAGTCCGCCATAGCTCTCGTGCATTCCCGCTACAGCACGAACACGTTTCCGACCTGGGACCTTGCCCAGCCCTTCAGGTTCCTGGCCCACAACGGGGAGATAAACACCCTGAGGGGCAACGTGAACTGGATGAGGGCCAGGGAAAGCGAGCTTAAAAGCGAGCTTTTCGGGAGCGACATAAAGAAACTCAAGCCCGTGATCGTGCCGGGCGGGAGCGATTCCGCCGCGATAGACAACATGCTGGAGCTCCTTGTTCTTGCCGGGCGCTCGCTTCCCCACGCGATGATGATGCTGATCCCCTCTGCCTGGGAAAAGAACAAGCAGATGAACAGGAAGCTCAAGGCTTTCTACAAGTATCACGCCTGCTTCATGGAGCCCTGGGACGGTCCGGCCGCCATCGCTTTCACCGACGGGACGCGCGTCGGCGCGGTCCTGGACCGCAACGGACTTCGCCCCGCCAGGTATATTGTCACTAAAGATGACATGGTTGTAATGGCTTCCGAAGTCGGGGTTCTCGATATCCCTCCCGAGGATGTTGAAAGATCGGGAAGGCTTGAGCCCGGGAAGATATTCTATATCGATACCGGGGAAGGAAGGATAATTCATGACGAGGAGGTCAAGAGGACAGTTTCGAATCTGTATCCTTACGAGCAATGGGTGGAAGACAACCTGTCGATGATCGACGATCTTCCTCTTCCCGAGGCCGACAAGAAGAAAATAACGGACCTTATTCCGAGCCTCGCGGCATTCGGGTACACGCGCGAGGATCTGAAGATGATCATCAGGCCGATGGCGCAGGACGGCATTGAGCCGGTGGGTTCAATGGGAAACGATACGCCTCACGCAGTGCTCTCAAGCAAGCCCCAGCTTATTTACAATTACTTCAGGCAGCTCTTCGCGCAGGTAACCAATCCGCCTATCGACCCGATAAGGGAAGAGAGCGTGATGAGCGCCATAAGTTTTATCGGCGTCCACAGGAATATTCTTGAGGAGAGCCCGGAACACTGCGGAAAGATAAGGCTTAAGGAGCCGATACTGACCGATGAAAATCTTCTCAGGCTAAAAAAGATCAGTGCAAAGGGCTACAGTACAAAAACAATATCGCTTCTCTACAGGGCCGGGAGGAAAGACCTTTTCAAAAAACGGATCGACAGGATCTGCGACGAGGCAAAAGAGGCGATAAAGGACGGATATACCTTCATAATCTTAAGCGACAGGGGAGTGGATGAGAACTTTGCCGCCATTCCGGCGCTTCTTGCCACCGGCGCCGTCCACCATTGCCTTGTCAGCAATTCGATAAGAGGGAAGATCGGCATTATCGTTGAAAGCGGAGAGCCCCGCGAGGTCCATCACTTCGCCCTTTTATTCGCCTTCGGGGCGGATTCCGTCAATCCTTATCTTGCCTTTGAAACGATCAGGCTTTTGCTGAAGGACGGGGATGTTGACCTTCCGAAAGGAATAGCGCTCAAGAACTTCAGGGTGGCCGCGGAAAAAGGAATAAAAAAGATAATCTCGAAGATGGGGATTTCAACCCTCAGGAGCTACAGGGGCGCTCAGATATTCGAAGCCCTGGGGCTGTCCGATGAGGTAATAGACAAGTGTTTTGCCGGGACAATCTCCAGGGTCGGCGGGGCCACGTTCGACGCGCTTGCCGAAGAAACAGACCTGAGGCATAAAGCCGCGTTTTCGTCCGGGGCCGCATCGCAATCCGATCTTGAGACCGGAGGAATATACCAGTGGAAAAAGGACGGCGAGTTCCACCTCTGGAACCCGGAATCGATCGCCGCCCTTCAGGATTCCGTGAGGTCTGATGACTATGAGAAATTCAAGAAGTTTGTGCGGTTAATTAACAATCCGCCTTATCCGACGACATTGAGGAATCTGCTGAAATTAAGGAAAGCAAAACCCATACCGCTTGATGAAGTTGAGCCGGCCGGGGAAATATTCAAGCGCTTCGCGACGGGCGCCATGAGCTACGGCTCCATAAGCAGGGGAGCGCATGAGACGATCGCCGTCGCGATGAACAGGATAGGGGGCAGGTCGAACACCGGCGAAGGCGGCGAGGACCCTGAAAGGTTCCACCCCCTGCCGAACGGAGACTCGAAACGGAGCGCGATAAAGCAGGTCGCTTCGGGCAGGTTCGGGGTCACCGCCAATTATCTTGCCAACGCGGACGAGATTCAGATCAAGATCGCCCAGGGGGCGAAGCCCGGAGAAGGAGGCCAGCTTCCCGGCCATAAGGTGAGCGCGGTGATAGCGAAGACCCGATATACGACTCCCGGCGTTACCCTGATCTCTCCGCCACCTCATCACGATATTTATTCGATCGAGGACCTGGCGCAGCTGATCTTCGACTTGAAGAACGCCAATCCGAAAGCCCGGATCAGCGTAAAACTGGTTTCAGAGCCGGGCGTCGGCACGGTCGCCGCGGGAGTTGCGAAAGGCCATGCCGACATGATCCTGATTTCGGGCGGGGACGGGGGAACCGGGGCGTCTCCCAGAAGCTCCATCCGCCACGCGGGGCTCCCGTGGGAGCTCGGGCTTGCCGAAACGCACCAGACGCTCGTTCTGAATAATCTGAGAAGCAGGGTTCGCCTCCAGACCGACGGGCAGATAAGAACGGGCAAGGATATTGCCGTTGCGGCGATCCTCGGCGCCGAAGAGTTCGGTTTCGCGACGACCCTTCTCATCGTAATGGGCTGCGTCATGCTGAGGCACTGCCACTTGAACAACTGCTCAGTCGGCGTTGCCACTCAGGATGAGGTGCTTGAGAAGAGATTCCGGGGCAAGGCGGATGAAGTTGTCAGGTTCTTCCGTTTTCTCGCATTAAACCTCCGCGAAGTCATGGCAGATCTCGGGGTCCGAAAGATAGAGGACCTGATAGGGAGGACCGATCTTCTTGAAGTTGACGAGAGCCTTCTTCCGCGGAAGGCGAAGGGCCTTGATTTTTCAAAGATGCTTTGCAAGCCGGATGTTCCGAAGTCCGTCGGACTCTTCAAGACCGTTGAGCAGGATCACAAGATCGACGGCGTCCTCGACAGGAAACTGATTAAGCTTGGCGGCAAAGGAAACATCAAGATCTCAAACTCCGACCGTTCGGTCGGGGCGATGCTCTCTAATTCCGTCATAAGCGTGCACGGGGAGGGCGGCCTTCCGGACGATGCGATGCATTTCAAGTTCAACGGCGTCGCTGGCCAGAGCTTCGGAGCGTTCCTGGCGCACGGGATAACGTTCGAACTCGAGGGCCTTGCCAATGATTATATCGGGAAAGGCATATCCGGAGGGAAGATCATAGTCTATCCCGATAAAAGATCGGACTTCGACCCTCAGGAGAACATCGTGATCGGCAACACTACGTTCTACGGCGCGATCTCGGGAGAAGCATACATCCGCGGGCGCGCGGGAGAGAGGTTCTGCATCAGAAATTCTGGCGTGGACGCGGTTGTTGAGGGCGTGGGCGATCACGGCTGCGAGTACATGACGGGAGGGCGGGTTGTCGTCATAGGCGAGACCGGCCGCAATTTTGCCGCGGGAATGTCCGGCGGCATCGCTTACGTTTACGCCGAACCGAAGGTCTTCTGGGACAGGTGCAACAAGGACATGGTCGAGATCGAAAAACTTGACTCCGAAGACAAGGAGACTGTGCTGAGGCTCCTGACAAATCATTACAGGTACACGGGAAGCCCCGTCGCCAAAAAGATCCTCAATGATTTCTACAAGGAGTCCAGGAATTTCATCAAGGTGATACCGATCGAATACAAGAGGGTGCTTGAGGGGAAGAATATCGAGAAAAATCTGGGACTGGACGAGGTGAGCGATGGGTGACGTTAAGGGATTTCTGAAACTGAAGCGGCAGCAAGCCGAGTACAGGCCCGTCTGCGAGCGTGTAAAGGATTACTGCGAAGTGTGCGTCAGGCGCCCCGAAGGGGGCACCAGACAGCAGGCGTCCCGCTGCATGGACTGCGGCACTCCGCTTTGCCACTGGGGATGCCCGCTCGGCAACTACATTCCGGAATGGAACGACCTTGTTTTTGAGGGCAAATGGAAGAGAGCCTATGAGCTTCTGGCGAAAACGAACAATCTCCCGGAGATAACCGGCCGCGTTTGTCCGGCCTCATGCGAGGATTCCTGCGTTCTGGGGATCAATGATGATCCGGTGACGATAAGGGAAAACGAGCTCGCGGTGATCGAGCACGCCTTCAAGGAAGGCTGGGTCAGGCCTTCCCCTCCGGGAGAGCGCACCGGAAAGCGCGTCGCGGTCATAGGCTCGGGCCCCGCGGGAATAGCCTGCGCCGATCAGCTGAACAAGGCGGGCCATCACGTCACGGTTTATGAGCGCGACAGGGAGCTCGGAGGAATAATGCGCTTCGGTATTCCTGATTTCAAGCTTGAGAAATGGATCCTCGGAAGGAGGCTCGATATTCTCAGGGCAGAGGGCGTTGATTTCAGGGCCGGGGTCAGCGCGGGAGCGGATATTCCCGCCTCTGATCTCCTCGGGAATTTTGACGCCGTCTGCCTCACCGGAGGCTCAAGGGTTCCGCGGGATCTTGCTGTCGAGGGGCGGGACCTTAAGGGGATCCATTTTGCGATGGATTATCTTGTACAGCAGAACAGGATCAATTCCGGAGAGAAAGTGCCGAAGTCCGACCGCATCGATGCCAAAGGCAAAAAGGTCGTTGTGATCGGGGGAGGGGACACGGGGTCGGACTGCGTCGGGACGGCCAATCGCCAGGGCGCTTCGTGCGTAGTACAGATAGAGGTGCTCCCCGAGCCGAAAACGGTCAAGACCACGTCCAGCCACGAGGAGGGCGCCGAGCGCACGTGGTCGGTCATGACAAAAAAGTTCTCCGGCGAAAGAGGACGGGTCAAAAAACTGGTTTGCGTGAGGTCCGACAGGCCGGATGAGCGGTTTGAGATCGATGCCGACCTTGTTATCCTCGCTATCGGATTCGTTCATCCCGAGCATGACGGCTTGCTTGCCGGTCTCGGCGTTGAATTCGACAGGAGAGGCAATGTGAAGACTGACGACAGTTTTAAAACATCAGTTGACAAGGTTTTCTCGGCAGGGGACATGAGGCGGGGGCAGAGCCTGATCGTCTGGGCTGTTTACGAAGGCCGCATGGCGGCTCATAATATTGATAAGTTTCTGATGGGGGAGAGCAGTCTGCCTGCCATTTGATCCCGGTCTCAAGTCCCAGGCCCCTCTTGCCCTAAAACCCGACGCAATGTAAAATTGATGACGATGAGAACAGCAAAGCTGCTTCTGGTTTTTTTCTTGATCATGTCCGCTTCGGCAGCCTCGGCGGATGATCTCCCATCGATAACGATACTTAATTCACTGAACCTTGCCGTGCGAATGAACGACCTCCTTGAGCACCTGTACGACAGCCACGGATGCATTCACCTGACGCCTTCTGACGCGCTTCTTCTGACAAGCACCATCAGCCCCGGCACGCCTCTGAAAATAAAACGATACGATGTTCAAGTCAATACGGACGTGAAGAGCCTTCCGGAGCTCGCGAGCCTTGTTATGGGCGAAAACGACATTGAGAAACTGCGGTTTTTGTTCAGCCCCCGTCAAACCAAGCTCGTTGCCTATCCTTTCTCCAAAACCATGATCGTGTATGTCGGCGGAACTCCTTACGCGCGGGTGAGCGCTCTCCCCGGGCCGGGATTCACCTTCAGAATGCCGCTTGAGGTTAACAAGGATGGCCCGATAGTCTGGGACCCGTGGCCGGTCACTCCGACAGATCCGGGGAATTTTTCGGTCCTGGGAACGACCGACCACTATATCAGCCCGACTTACCGCGACACAACTCTCCTTCCGTTCGGCGCGTGGATAATGAAGCGGAACGGAAGCTGGTATTATCAATATGATGACTTATGGAAGGCGCTTCCGGACTACATAGTTCGGGACATTACGGCGCCGGAAGACGAGAGAAAGTACGAATACTTTGACGTGAACAGGAACGGTTGCGGCAGCATTGAGGCCGCGAGATGGGGCAGCCACGATTTCGGCAGAAATGTCCTGCAGTGGACCCGGGACGGGAGGAACCACAGGCCCGAAATGGCGTACTCTTGCGGCAGCATCATGCTGGACCAGGTCTCTCTTGTTAAGAGCCTGGCTTATCTTTTAACCGCTGACGGGCCGGACGATTTTGAAAAACTGGTCTCCGGAAGCAAGCGGCTCAGTTTTTACCGCGATATGCATAAATTCATCAAGACCGGCATTGTCCCGGAGTTGAACGGCGGAAATCCCAGGGCTTACGCGTATTTCAGGCTGTATAACAAGTGGCCCATGTCTGAGAGCGACCGCGCCATGATGGACGACAGGCTTGTGAACGCGCTCAAAGCGTACAGGGAGCGGAAACTGCCGCTAAGAAGACGGGACAGGGAAGAAACGATCGGCCTTTATTATTATCTGAAGCTGAACAGCAAGGTCATTATGAACTATGCGAACTGGTATTCCAAGCTTAAGGAAGACTGGCCTCTCTGGGCAGTCCTGCGCTCCGCGATACGGAGCGACCTTGACTCCATGGGAGTTCCTCGCGATGAGCGGGGCCGGCTTGCGGAAAAATGGCTGACCGACAGGCTTGAGTTTCGCAGGATAGTTATTTAAGCTCGAAGCCGGTGATCCTGGCTTTTATGAAAAACGCATTGTAAAAATCGCGGATTTTTTCCCTCCGCCGCGAAGTGTCGTACGGCCTGAAAATCGACGGGGCATGCATGGTGCCCCGCCCGATCCTGTCGAAAACGAGCTGCGGAGCCATATGCTCATACTCGAACTCCTCCGGCCTCATGAACCTGTCTCCCGGCATCTTGCTTAAGAAATCCGGCTTCGACGGACGGAACGAAAGCTCCGGATGGACGTGATAATCAAAAAGAAATCCCTCAACGTCATTGTCCAGCCAGGCCCCGATAAACCTCCCTTTAAAGTCCAGCAGAACACCCTTCTCCGTTACCGGACGCGTAACTTTAGGGCCCTCGACTATCAAGCCCTGGTTCTCTATCCAGAAGAAAGCCTCCCTAATCAGCGATTTGGGGAAATATGAAAATAGAAAAGAAGCAAGAGAAGTGTTTGACGCTCCCATTTTAATATCGGAGAACAGCGACAGGTTCTTGCCGGGAGGGATCTGAAGCGGGAAAACATCCCCGTCCGTTGAAAGAATCGCAGAGCCGGGAGCTCTAAAGTCTATCTGAAGAAGGTCGGCTTCACCGTCGCCTTCCTCCAGCTGCCTCATAACAAAACTGTCGCCGGGGAAAAGCATGCCCATGGAGATAATGTCTGAAGTGATCTCGCGATGGATGTCAGGCCTGCGAAGTGTCTCCTTGATTTTTTCGAACTGTTCTTCTTCCATTGAGTTCAGCGGCCTGTCCGGGATGAGGCTGACCCTGCCGGGCTCGCCCGATCGTATCCTGCCCATACGCTCAGGGCGGACATTCGCGAATTTGACCTTTTCAAGCGTATAGTGATTTCTGATAGCTCTGAGCAGCATGAATTCAACTCCATGAATATATCGGGGCGAAATTAGGAAGATTTCAATGATAAGGGGAGAAAGCTTCGTTTATCCCTTCCTTAGATGTTATAATATCAGCATGGACAATGAAGAGTCCCGCACCTGTCCCGTAAATATCCGATGCTCGGAATCCACAGCTTCATGGCTGGCCCTCTTCATAGGCCTCATCGCCACCGTATCGATCAGACTGGTGAACTTTGTCCTGGATATCAACGTGATATGGGCGAAAGCCCTGTGGTACATAGGCGTAGGCGGGTTCTTCCTATACTTTCTCTATAAATTCACGCAGAACAGGCGGCTTCAGAGGGAGCTCTCCAGATTGGACCTTGTGAGAAAACTTTCGTGCGGTGAAAAGCTTGGAGATGTTGATGCGGCCACCCTGCGCGGCATACTGTGCCAGCTCAACTCAAAAGATAACGTCATCAACTATTTCGTCATCTTCGCGTCGTCCGCCGTGGTGCTTGTAATCGGGATCATCCAGGACCTGATCTTGAGATAAAAACAAGTTTATCATTTCAGACAAACAACTCTCTGGGTCATAATGTCAGAAAGCAGCTTCAATTCCTTGTCCTTGAAATCGAATACTTTGATGATGTCTTTATACTTCCCCGCGTCCGGGAGAAGCTTTTCGATGATGTTCGGCTGGGAATTAAGCCATTCTGCGTCGAAAATGACATTTTCCCTCTCAGGAAATAAAGCGATATAGAATATCTGCCCCTCAACGAGATCGAGGAAGAAATGGGAGCCGAACGAAAGCTCCGGCATCAGCCCTCCGAGAGGGTAGGAGAGCTCAACGAGCGCCGAAACGTTGTTCAGCTCCGAAAATCGAGTGGGAACCCCCGCAGACGGGTCGGTGGTTCCCCACCTCCCCGGCCCTACAAGCATCGTCGGCAGCTTTTCCTGGCTATCTATCTTTTTGTTCAATTCCCCTACCAGCCTCGCTACCTTATATCTCTCCTGCTGGCTGAGACCCGCATATCTGTCCGGTGCGACGTGGATCACTCTCTTTATCGGGTGGCTCACGCTGCCGCCCATGAAATTTCCGTAGGAACTCAGCAACAGGTCTTCTTTCCTTATTTTTCCGGGTATCTTTACGCTCTTTCCAAGCCCCTTCGCCTGAAGCGGCCGGCACTGGAGCAGGTTCACCTGCATCTTCCCGCCGCTTGTGAAATTAAGCGTGTATTCAATATCCACAGGATACTCGTAATTCTCTTCAAGCACATCCATCATGCGCTTCATGTTCTTCGGGAATGAAGTCTTGGAAAGCAGGTTCTCAAAATTGAGTATCCACACTTCCCGCTCCTTCCCCGATTCCCGCAGCCTTCTTTCAGCTTCGTCATCCCGCGCTCCGACCGGATCAAGGTCAATTTTGTGAGACTCCTTCATGAGATCGAAGAGCGGGACCGTCTCAAACTCGTTGCTTTGCGTGTTAAGAAGATCGACCTCATGCTGGGAGAATTTTCTTATATCCTCAATGCCCGCAAGAGGTTTTAATGTCGGGTGGTCCAGGGCGGAAATGCACGGATAATCGCCTTCAACCCTGTTGACCGCGCGGGTCCCGAGGCCGAACACCATCCTGAGCATCCCGGCCTTAGGGTCGATCTCTTTCTTCCAGACATATGTATTGAACGATATTCCGACCCCGCCTACATACGGGAAGAAGAAATGGCCGTGATGAGCGCCGGATACGCGCTGAATGAGAAGCGCCATCTGCTCCTCGCGGGCGGATAAGCCCTTCTGGGTCCTGTAGGCAAGCGCGTCCTCGTTCATTGTGCTCGCGAATACCCGGCGGACAATGTCCTTGAAGTTCTTGTACCTGTCCTCGGGCGACCCTTGATTGACGCAGAAAATGCTCTCATACTTCCCCGCAAAAGCGTTGCCGAAGCTGTCCTCAAGAAGGGAAGATGATCTCACGATGATCGGTGACTGCCCGAAATATTCGAGCATCTGCATGAACTGCTCTTTTATTTCGTCCGGGAACTTGCCGTTAAGCATCTTTTCCTTGAGTTCTTCCGCGACCTTGAAGAACCCCTCGGGGGTCTTCTGCTCTATCCACATCTCCCACCAGCCGTTCTCAACAATGTAGGTGTAGAAGACGTCCGATCCCACAAAGAACGAATCGTGGGGTTCAAGAAAGCTCTCCCAGTCAAACAAATCGTCCCTGGCGAGTATCTTCCTGGCAAGAAGCATTCCGAGCGCCTTGCCGCCGATAAAGCCCGTTCCTATCATCCTTGACTTGATCGCAAGCAGGTCTTCAAGGGTCAGGTTCTTCTTGACCAGGTCCATCATCCTTTTGTCGCTTCCTATCATCACGGAGCAGAGCTTGTCGAACATGCCCTTCCGGTCGTTCTTCGGTTTGCTCAGGACCTTTTCGGCGTCAAGGAAGAGCCTGTCCCAGTAATCAAGGTATCTTTTCGGGGCTTCAGCGCCCTTCCTCGACATGTGGGAGAACAGCTTTGTCGCGTCAACCGTGTTTATGATGGGGATGAACTTATCTCCCTTTTCTTCGTGGGGGAGGAACATGGTGGGGGAGTAGCGCTCCCAGACTTTCAGGGGATGGACATAAAATGAATCCTCAAAGTTGTAAATATCAAGGAGAAGCTGGGTAATTTCCCTTATCCTCGCGATCGTCTTGAATGAATGATGGTTCCTCAAAATAGCGAAATACGCGATCGTATCAAGTTTGAAAAGATAGGGGCATGTGACCATGAAAAAGTTGCCTATCATGAGGTCCGTCGCCCAGGCTGATATCAGGTCGCTCAAGCAGTCGAAAACATAGTAGGCTCCGAGTCCTTCTTTTGTGATTATCTCGTGTATGTCTTTTGAGAATTTTTCGAACCCGCTTTTCGCGTCGAGTTCATAGACTTTTACTCCCTTGGGGTCCTCGATCAGAGGCTTGTGCTTTGCGAAGCGAACATATACAAGCTTCTTTTTGTCTTTTTTCGCCTGCTTGACGCAGGGGGTGACGAAGTGGAGGAAATCGTCAATGGAGTCCACCTGCATTACCACGTTATCGCCGAGGCGAAGGTTCTGGACTATTTCGTCAAGGCCGGGGATCCCCGTGGTCACTTTTTCGGGCATCATCGGGGGTAATTATAGTACAGACCAAAGAGTTAAGCCAGATGGGATGCAAGCGATATACGGACCAGGCTGATTTTAATAAAACCTGAAATTTCCTCAAGGAACTCCCGATACTAATATACCCGGTGGGCCTCATCAGAGGTTTTTGGCCGGGTTTTTTATTATAAGGAGGCGGTTATCATGGCAATGCAGACAAGAGGCACTCCGGCTATCGCCAGAAGACAGGGCACCCATGTGTTCCAGCTGGTTCAGATAAACAGGGCTAACGTCCCTCCCGTGTGGCTTCCTCCTCCGGGAGTTCCCGAAAGGCCGGCCTTCGATTACCATCCGGACGAATTCAACAGGTACACAACGGTTATCTCCCCCGACAGGGCCCAGAGACCCCAGGTATCGAAAGAAGTCGCTGTGATGAGCGCGGACCAGGCCAGGACCATCTTTGACGCTTATCCGCAGAACACGGGCCTCGATGACATGGTGCGCGTCGCCAGGTTCTCGACCGATACGGAGCTGCTTGGAGAGATCCTGCGTTCGGACAAGATCCTCAAAGATCACGGCGTCATAAGGGTTCAGGCGGCCACTAACGCCGATTCCCCGGCCGAGTTCAGGCATTTCGGATGCATACTGTGCGATTTCGAAAAATGGGGGAATCCCAAGGCGCAGCCGGCCGATTCCCTGGTGGGCCGCGCATCAAACCCGTTCAGGTTCGCGCCGTACCATGAAGTCCATATTGCAAATGGCCCCAGGCACAATCTCTCCGAGATCCTTGAGAATCCGACATTCGCAATGGATTTCATAAGAATGGCCTTTCAGAGATCGCGCGAACTGTACGATAATTTCAGGCGGGACATAAGCAACACATACTGGGGCATGAACTACGGAACAGGACGTATAGAGCGGATGATAACCGCGCCCGGCAAGCCGGCAAAGTGGGAAGAAACGATTACTTCAAACGCATCTTTTCAGCACGTCCACGCCCAGCTTGTGTCAATTCCGCACGATGTTCCAGAGCCCGGCGACAGGGTGGCTCTCGCGATGAAATTGAGCGAACTTCCCGACTTTTTTGCGGCCTATCTTGAGGCGTTGAGCAACTCCGGCCTGCTGATCAGGGAATACGAGGGGGATGTTTTTCTGTCCGTTCCGTGGGCGCAGGAATCAAGGCATCAGCTGAGAATAATTACCCCTGTTCCGAACTTTATAGTCGATCCCGAGATGTCGGTTGTCAAGTCGGTCGGGCAGGCTTTTCACGACGGGCTGACGGTCATGCATAATCTGGGAATAAGATCGTTCAACTGCATATCTTTCCCGGCTCCGGAGGAAGCTCCGGAGGGGCAGAGGCTTGTCATAGACATCATTCCCAAGGCAAAGCCGGGGCTCATGGAGCTTGCCGGGGTTTTTGTGGTGGATGAATACCCCACAAAGACCGCCGATCTGGCCAAGGGCATCCTGGGACTGCTTAAATAATATGTGATATACTGGCTGCCGAAAGGGGTAAAACATGAAAAAGTACCTCATTTCGGCCGCCGCTGCCATCGGCATCGTCCTGCTGGTCATAGCCCACCTTTACTTCATCGCCTCGCCGGGAGAAAAGCTTCTCCGCCAGGCCAGGTCGCTTGAAAGAAAACACAGCTACATTAAGGCCTTCAAGCGCTATAAGGGCGCGCGGAAGCTGCTTCTTGAAGAGGGCAGGGACAATAAGGCCGATGAAGCTCGCCTAAGCATTCAGAAAATGGAAAAGATATGCCTGAGCTACCCGCATACCGCCGATGACGTCATGAAGATCTCCAAAGAGAGGTGGCCCGGGATAAAGGAGGGGAGGGTCAGGTCGTGGATGGAAGAGGGGAAAATAGATTCCATAAGGATTGACGGAAGGGCATATTATTTTGACGACTTCCCGAACACGGTCAAGCATCAGAACCCGGACCTTCTGGTCAAAGACAGCGACGGCTCGGCGATAGGCAAGTATTCAACGGGACTCAGGGAGCTATTTGGAATAGTATTCAGGAAAGAGGGGCGGGAGCCCTTCAGCCCGTATTCGCGGCCCAGGACCTACGCGGGGACCCAGACTTTAAACGTGCCCAGGACCAAGCTTCCGGATAAAGGGATTCTTAAACTCTGGTTCCCGCTCCCGGTCCTGATAGGGTGCCAGCCGCAGGTCGAGATCATCTCGATCTCTCCCGATAAGTACTTCAAGTACCCGCCGACCATCGATAGCGACATCGGGCTTCTCTACGCCGAGGTTCCGCTCGAGGAGCTCAACGAAAACCTGTACATGCGGGTGAAGTACAGGTTCAGGCATTACGAGCAAAACTTCAATGTTGATCCGGAATCGATCGGTGAGTACGACAGGCGAAGCGACATTTACAGGCAGTACACGGCTTCGCGCGGCGACATTCAAATTACTTCTGACATCAGGAGAAGGGCAAGGGAGGTGGCGGGAGATGAGAAGAACCCCTACCTCATAGCGAAGAAAATGTATTATTACGTAGTGGACGAAACAACATACAGCCACGTGCCGCATCTCGCGCTTGACGTTCTCGGGATCCCGGAATCGGTCTATGTGCACGAAAAGCGGTTCGGAGACTGCGGCGCCCAGAGCATGTACTTCTGCGCTCTTCTCAGATCGCTCGGCGTTCCAGCCAGGGCCACGGGCGGATGGCAGCTGATCCCGGGGATATCGGGAGGGCACTTCTGGGCCGAGTTTTACCTGCCCAACTACGGCTGGGTCCCGGCGGACACGTCGGTGGGGCAGCTCGCGAATTATTTTCCGGACATGACCGACCGGCAGAGGAAGGACTACAAGGCCTTCTATTTTGCGGGCCAGGATCCTTTCCGGTGGATAATCCAGAAGGATGTTGATGTCCCGCTCATTCCTCCGGCGGATGAGCCGATATTCCTCTCGATAGCGGTGCAATCGCCCGCGGCGCTCTGCGACACCATGGAGGAGATCCCGGGGGTCGTGATCGAGGAGCACTGGAAGATAGACACGGTTGAGGTTAAGAGATAATGGCCCTGAGGAGGCTCGCTGTCTATTTCATCCTTGCCGCGGCTCTGGTTGTCTCCGCCCTCTTTCTGAAGGACGCTTTTACCGAGAAGAAGCCTGATCCGGTCTCCCTCCAGGCCATAGCCGAAAAGGAGTTCGACGGGCGCGACCTGAGGCGCGTAAAAGTGCTTGATGACAATAGGCATTACACCCGCTATCAGATCAGCTATAAGAGCGGAAGCCTTGTGATTTCCGGGATCATGAACGTTCCTAAAGGGAGCGGCCCCTTTCCGGTCATGATCCTGAATCACGGCTATATCAACCCCAGATACTACACGCTCGGCAGGGGATTGAAGCGCGAACAGGATTACCTGGCGAAGAACGGCTACGTCGTCATCCACCCGGACTACCGCAACCACGCTTTTTCCGACAAGGATCCCTGGAACAATATCAACATGCGAATGGGTTACCTGGAGGATGTCATCAACGCGGTTTACGCTGTCAGAAGCAGCTCCTATGACTTCGTGGACAAGGAAAACATCGGAATGCTCGGCCATTCCCTGGGCGGCGGGATATGCCTGAACGTGATGGTGGCCAGGCCGGACCTGGTAAAAGCGCATGTCCTGTTCGCGCCGATTAGCGCTGATGCCGTAAAGAACTTCGACAGGTGGATCGCCAGGGGAAGGCCGGATGTCGCCGAGGCCATCGTCATGAAGTTCGGGGCCCCCGAGGAGATCAGGGAGAAGTTCGGTTCGCCCAGGACAAACCCGGAATTCTGGGCCGGTCTTTCAGCCAGGAATTATTTGGAACGGATCAATTGTCCGGTCATGGTCCATCATGGGACGGCGGACAAGTCGGTTCCGATAGAGTGGTCAAGGGAGCTTGAGGAAGACTTCAGGAAGGCCGGAAAAGAATTGATGTATCATGAATATGAAGGAGAGCCTCATGAGTTCATCGGCGCCTGGCCGACGGTCATGAGGAGAACGGTGGAGTTTTTGGACAAACATCTTAAATGAGGTGCTTTAATGAAGGCTAAATTATTCTTTGCTTCAACGGTCACCCTCGGCATACTTTTCGGCTTCGTGCTTTTTGTTTTTCTGCTCATCGCTTACTTCGCGGACCTGATCGACTGGCCGGTACTCATTGCGCTCACGGTTCTGATGAACGCCCTGATGCTGTTCATCTCGCCGATGATAACCGACTGGATGCAGAGGCTGTTCTACAAGCTCCGGTGGGTCAATTATGTTGAGTTCGAGACGGAGCACGCGGAAGTGGCCCGGTTCATGAAAGGTGTGTGCGAAAAGCACAAGATCAAAATCCCAAAGCTCAGGGTAATTGACGATGCGAACCCGACCGCCTACTGCTACGGCTCCTATCCGAACAACGCCCGACTTGTCTTGAGCCAGGGCATTTTCAAATACCTCAGCGTTGAGGAGCAGAAGGCGGTTGTTGCGCACGAGCTCGGCCACATATGCAACTGGGACTTCGTTGTAATGACGATCGCGGCGACGCTCCTCGAGGTCCTTTACGAAGTGTACTGGGTCTTTCTTCGGGCAAGGAAAGGGGGAGGTGGCGGAAAGAAGAAGGATATTACTCCGCTGATCGGGCTTGTTGCCTACGTTCTTTACCTCATCGGCCAGTACGTGATCCTCTATCTCTCGAGGACCAGGGAATATTTAGCGGATAACTTCTCCGCGGAGCACACGGGGAACCCCGACGCTCTCTCCATGGCCCTGGTCAAGATAGCTTACGGCATAGCCGTCGAGGAGGAGACCGAGTCGACCCAGCGGCTTCTCGCGTCGACCCGCTCGATGGGCGTTTACGACTTCAAGGCCGCGCACTCTGCTGGCTCCACTTTCAAAATCGCGACGGGAAAGGATCAGGAGGCGATAGCTTCCGAGCTTACGCGGGTCTTTCTTTTTGATTTCTTCAGCCCGTGGGCCTTCTTCGCGGAGGTCAACTCAACCCATCCTCTTGTGGGGAAGAGAATAAAGATGATGTCGCTTTACGCGAAGAACCGCGGCATTACTTCGATGTTCGACTTCAACCGCGTGGAGGAGGCGGGAAAATCTCTCGACAGGGGGAAGCTCTACGGCGGGTTCGCGAACGGCGTGGCTTTCGGCTTGCTTCCGACGGTCGCGGCGTTCGCGGGTCTCGCGAACCTTCTCTTCAATCCCTTTGAGTCCACCATCGCTTTCAATTTCGCCACTGTATTCTTTCTGGTCGGGACAGCTCAGATCATCAAGGGGTTCTACAGGTTCGGAAGAAGGGGCGGCGCGGCTGAAGAGAAGACGGTGCTTGAGCTCATGCAGGACCCGTACGCGAACCCGATGCGGGGAAGGTACGTTGAGGTGGAGGGGAAAATTATCGGAAAGGCTGACGCGGGAAGCTACTTCGGAGAGGACGTCAAGATGCACGACAGGGGAGGGGGTCTCATATATTTGAATTACGAGTCGATAATTCCCGGGCTCGGCAATGTTTTCTTCGGTCTCACAAAGGCAAAGGAGATGATCGGCAGCGAGGCGCGCGCCAGAGGCTGGTTCAGGAGAAGCTCGTATCAGGTAATTGACCTGGACAGGATAGACATGCCGGGGGGAAGCGTAAAGAGCTACACCAGGTTCTGGGGGATAATTACCGGGGTTATCTTTATCATCGCAGGCCTGATAATTGATTGCTACTTTGGCTACTCGTCCGCCGTGGGTGACTGGAGAGATATTCTCAGGATGCTGTAAAAGGGCGGATTGACGGGCAGTCGGGAAACTGCTACAATTCATCTTCAAAACGAAGGGAAAACTGCGTAATGAAGTGTATCCTCGCTCTTGAAGACGGCTCCGTTTTTGAAGGTAGTGCATTTGGCGCGGAGGGGGAGGCCGTTGGAGAGGTTGTTTTCAACACCCAGGTAGTCGGCTATCAGGAGATCCTGACTGATCCCGCTTATCGAAAGCAGCTTGTCGTAATGGGTTATCCCCTCATCGGCAATTACGGAATAAACGACCGCTGCAGTGAATCCGACTCCGCCCACGCGTCGGCCCTCATCGTGAAGGAGAACAGCAGTATCTACAGCAACTGGCAGGCTAAAGGCCCGCTCGATGACTTCATGAAGAAGAACAAAGTGATCGGGATCGAGGGTATAGACACCAGGGCTCTTGTAGTCCATATCCGGGACAACGGCGAAATGCGCGGAATAGTATCGACTAGGGATTTTAATAAGAGCAGTCTGATAGAGAAGGCAAAAGCTTATAAGCTGCCGGACCTGGCCAGGGAGATAAAATCCGAAATCCGAAACCCGAAATCCGAAACTATAATAATCAATCTCGGAGTCAACAACAGCACGCTTAAAAGGTATCCGAAGGCATCCGTGGTTCCTTTTGACACGAAAGCCGAGGAAATTTTAGGTTCCAAGCCGAAACAGGTCGTGATCTCTAGCGGGCCGGGGGATCCCACAAGACTGACGGGGCTGGTCGGGGAAGTGAAGAAGATGATCGGCAAGGTCCCGGTCCTGGGCATCCAGAACGGCGCCTGCGTCCTGGCGATGGCGCTCGGCTGCTCCGTCTCAAGAATGAAGGTCGGCCATCACGGGGTGAACCATCCCGTTGTCGATCCGAAGGCCGGGAAGGGCGAAATAACTTCCCAGAACCATTCATACGGCATCGACAGTGTTCCAAAAGGAGTTAAGGTGGCCCACGTCAATCTTAATGACAGGACCATCGAGAGGATAGAGTCCGGTGACGGCGCGTGTGTCGGGACCCTTTATTTTCCCGTGGACGAAAGAGGAAAGCTGGATCCGGGATATAAGTTTGTATGAGTGAATATCGGTTTTGGAACCCGAGAATAAACTTCTCGGTTCCAAAACAATCAAAATCTCAGGAACCGCGACGTTCAGTCGCAGGTTCCTGAAGTAAAGTAAAGTATGCCGAAGCGGACAGACATAAAGAAAATACTGATCATAAGCTCCGGGCCGATCGTCATCGGCCAGGCCTGCGAGTTTGATTACTCCGGCTCCCAGGCGTGCAAGGCCCTGCGCGAGGAGGGCTACGAGACCGTGCTCATCAATTCCAATCCGGCCACGATAATGACGGATCCCGGGATGGCCGACCGCACCTATATTGAGCCCCTGGAGCCCGAGTTCATTGAGAAGATAATCGAGAAAGAAAAGCCCGACGCGCTGCTTCCTACTCTGGGGGGCCAGACCGGGCTCAATATGGGCTTCTTCCTGTCCCGCGCCGGAATTCTGAAGAAGCACGGCGTTGAACTGATCGGAGCAGATGCCGGGGCGATCGAGAGGGCGGAGAACAGGGAGAAATTCAAGGAAACCATGGCCAGCATAGGGCTCGCGGTTCCGCAGTCGGGAATAGCCACTACGGTAGAGGAGGGCTTGGCTCTCGGGGAGAAGATAGGCTTCCCGATAATACTCCGTCCTGCATTCACGATGGGCGGTCAGGGAGGGTCGTGCGTATACAATATCGAGGAGCTCAAGCAGGGGCTAGAGTTCGGCCTTGAGGTTTCCCCTCTCAAGCAGATACTGGTCGAGCAGTCGGTCCTGGGGTGGAAGGAAGTCGAGTTCGAGGTGGTTCGCGACTGCAAGGACCACGTGATCATAGTGACCTCAATGGAAAACATAGACGCCATGGGCGTTCACACGGGCGACTCGATCGTCGTCGCCCCCGCCCAGACCCTGACCACCGAGGAGTTTGTTGACCTTGAGAACTGGTGCAGGAAGATAATTCGCGCGGTCGGAATAAACGGCGGCGGCACGAACATCCAGTTCGCGGTCAATCCGGACGACGGAAGAGTTGTGATCATCGAGATCAATCCCAGGGTCTCCAGGTCCTCCGCACTGGCTTCCAAGGCCACGGGCTTTCCGATAGCGCGCGTTGCCGCCAAGCTGGCAGTCGGGCTTTCTCTTGATGAGATCGTGAACCAGGTGACGGGCAAGACTTACACATTTTTCGAGCCGACGGTCGACTATTGCGTCTTTAAGGTCTGCAGGTTCGCTTTCGAGAAATTTCCGGGGGCCAACACCGTGCTTACGACGTCCATGAAGGCGGTCGGCGAGGCCATGTCTATAGGCCGCAACTACAAGGAGTCCCTTCAGAAAGGGATAAGATCCCTGGAATACAAGAGATTCGGCCTCGGGGCGGACGGCAGGGACGTTCCGGCTTCCGAGTCGGAGGACGCGGAAAAGATAAGGCAGAAACTGGTTTACCCGGGCGCTGACCGCATCTTCTGGATACGCTACGCCATCAAGGCGGGCATGAGCGACCGCGAGATCTACGAGCATTCAAAAATAGATGTCTGGTTCGTTCATCAGATGCGGGAAATCGTCGAGATGGAGGAGAAAGTTGCCGGGCACAAGCTGGCGGACCTTCCGGACAGGCTGCTCCGCGACGCCAAGGGTTTCGGGTTTTCCGATGTTCAAATAGCGCATCTGACCGGATCCGACGAGGTAAAGGTCTACGAGCACCGGAGGAAAAAAGGCATAATGCCCGGATACAAGCTTGTGGACACCTGCGGCGGAGAGTTCGATCCGGAACAGCCCTACTTTTATTCAACTTACGACAACGCGAAAGATGAGTGCCGGGCCACGGACAAGAAAAAGGTCATGGTGCTGGGCGGCGGCCCCAACAGGATAGGGCAGGGAATCGAGTTTGACTACTGCTGCTGCCACGCTTCCTTTGCCCTTAAGGAGGAAGGCTACGAGGCGATAATGGTCAACTCCAATCCGGAGACTGTCTCCACCGACTTCGACACTTCCGACCGCCTCTATTTTGAGCCTCTCACCCGGGAGGACGTGCTTCACATAGTTGAGGCCGAAAAGCCTGAAGGCGTGATAATCCAGTTCGGCGGGCAGACTCCGCTTAACCTTTCGAGGCAGCTTGAGGACGCCGGAGTTCCCATTCTCGGAACTTCCGTTGATTCAATAGACCGCTCCGAGGACCGCAAGCGCTTCAAGGCTCTCCTCAAAAAGCTCAAGCTCACTCAGCCGGCGAACGACACGGCGACCTCGACCTCCGAGGCGAAGAAGGTCGCCGAAAAGATCGGGTATCCGGTTGTGGTCCGCCCTTCCTACGTCCTCGGCGGCCGCGCCATGGTCATCGTATACGATGAGGGGGACCTTGAGGAGTACATGGAAAAGGCCGTCATAGCATCCCCCGAAAGGCCCATCCTTATCGACAAGTTCCTTGAGGACGCCGTTGAAATTGACGTGGACTGCATATCCGACGGCGGCAAGACGGTGATACTGGGGATTATGGAGCACATAGAAGAGGCCGGCATACACTCGGGTGATTCCGCGTGCGTCATCCCCAGCTTTTCGCTTTCGAAATCCATGCTCGAGAAAACGAAAAAGGCGTCCTACGCGCTTGCGAACGAGCTGAAGGTCAAAGGGCTAATGAACATTCAGTATGCCGTCAAGGGGGACACTCTTTACGTTCTTGAGGTCAATCCCAGAGCCTCCCGCACCGTTCCTTACGTCAGCAAGGCCACCGGAATTCCGTGGGCCAACATCGCGACGAAGGTCATGCTCGGCAGGACGCTGAAGGAGCTCGGCATTGACAAAGAGGCGGTCCCCGAGCACTTCTCGGTCAAGGAAGCCGTGTTCCCGTTCAACCGCTTCGCCGGAGTGGACCCGGTGCTTGGTCCAGAGATGAAGTCGACCGGAGAAGTCATGGGGGTCGACCCTGATTTCGGCGTTGCCTACATGAAAGCTCAAATCGCCGCGGGCCAGAAACTCCCCTCGGAAGGCAAGATATTCATCTCCGTTAACGACAACGACAAGAGAAAGGTCGTTGACATTGCCAAGAGGATCGCCTCGCTGGGGTATCAAATAGTGTCCACGTCGGGCACGGCCGAAGTGCTCAGAAAGAACGGCATGGATGTGGAGGAGGTGGCCAAGCTGGGAGAGGGAAGGCCGGACGTGCTCGACCTTATAAAGAACGGCGAGGCCAAATTCATCATCAACACTCCCGGAGGAAAGAGGACGAAGGTGGATGAGACAAAGATACGCTCCGGGGCGATAATGCATATGGTCCCGATAATTACAACGCTTTCGGCCGCCAGGGCCACTGTTAACGGGCTTGAATCGGTGAAGAAGAAAGGCTTCAGGGTAAAAGCCCTTCAGGATTACCACAAGTAGACAGCCCCGCCTGTTTTTGATATAATTGCCTCCTGACAAAGGTGTCGAACCCCGTTCGGGGCAAGGCACTTTTTTTATGCCTTCTAAAGCTAAAAAATGGCTGTAAATAAACAAAAAGGAATACTTGCCCTTGAAGATGGAACCTGCTTTGAGGGACTCTCTTTCGGCTTTGCCGGAGAGCGTTCCGGGGAGATCGTTTTCAACACCTCAATGACCGGATATCAGGAGATAATTACCGATCCGTCCTACCGCGGCCAGATAGTTGCGATGACCTATCCTCTGATCGGTAACTACGGCGTAAATGATGAGGATGAGGAATCGTCCCGCCCTCAGGTCGAGGGCTTTGTCGTACGCGAGGCAAGCCGCATCGTAAGCAACTGGCGCGCCGGAAAATCCCTTCCCGACTACCTCAAGAAGCACAAGATAATCGGGCTGGAGGGCATAGACACCCGCGCTCTCACCAGGCACATTCGCTCCGCCGGAGCCATGAAGGCGGTCATATCGACCAAGGATCCGGACAGGAAAAGCCTGGTCCGCAAGGCAAAGGAGTCAAAGGGTCTTGTGGGAAGGGACCTGGTCAAAAAGGTCACGTGTTCCGAGCGCTACATCTTCAGCAAAAAGGGAAAATATAAGGTCGTGGTAATCGACTGCGGCGTGAAGCGCAACATCTTGAGGGAGCTTGCCAGGAACGACTGCCGCGTCCTGGTCGTCCCGGCCAAGACGCCGGCCAGAAAAATTCTTATGTTCAAGCCGCACGGGGTCCTCATTTCGAACGGCCCCGGCGATCCCGAGGGCGTGCCCTACGTCGTTGATACGGTCAGGGAGCTCATGCGAAAGAAAATCCCCATGTTCGGCATATGCCTCGGCCAGCAGATAATCGGGCTTGCCTTGGGAGGGAAGACCTATAAGCTCAAGTTCGGGCACCGCGGCGCCAACCAGCCGGTGAAGGACCTGAAGACCGGAAAGGTGGACATAACAAGCCAGAACCACGGCTTCTGCGTGGATTTTGACTCTCTTCCAAAGGGGGAAATGAGGCAGACGCACGTCAATCTTAACGACGATACGGCGGAGGGGCTTCGCCACAGGAACCTGCCGGTATTTTGCGTCCAGTATCACCCCGAAGCTTCGCCTGGGCCGCATGACGCGGGATATCTTTTCGGAAAATTCGCAAAGATGATGAGGAAGAAAAAGTGATTAAGGAAGAGTGCGGAGTTTTCGGAGTTTTCGGGCACGAGGACTCCTCCAAGCTGACTTACCTCGGGCTCTACGCGCTGCAGCACCGCGGCCAGGAGAGCGCCGGCATAGTCACGGCCTCCAAGGGACGATTCAGGATCATCAGGGAGATGGGGCTTGTGTCCGAGGTGTTCAACCCGGAGAATCTCTCGGAGCTCACCGGCAGGGCGGCGGTCGGGCATGTCCGTTATTCCACCACAGGATCCTCGGACATCAAGAACGCCCAGCCGACCCTGTCCGACACTTCAAAGGGAAAGGTTGCCATAGCCCATAACGGCAACATTGTGAATGCAAGGGAGCTTCACGAAGAGCTCAAGTCAACCGGCTCGATATTCCAGTCCTCCATGGATTCGGAAGTCATTGTTCATTTGATATCCAGGTCCAACCACAATAATTTCCTTGATTCCCTTGTCGAATCTCTCGGAAGGCTGAGAGGCGCGTATTCGCTTGCCGTGCTAACCAGGGATTCTCTCATTGCCGCGAGGGACCCGAACGGCTTCAGGCCGCTGTGTCTCGGAAAGCTTGACGGCGCCTACGTCGTGGCTTCGGAGACCTGCGCGCTTGACCTGATACAGGCCAAATATCTGAGGGATATTGATCCGGGAGAGATACTTATAATAAGCCGCGACGGCCTCAAGTCGGTCAAGCCGTTCCAGTTTGAGAGGCAGTCCTTCTGCATTTTCGAGCTCATCTATTTTGCCAGGCCGGACAGCATGATGTTCTCAAAAAGCGTTCACGAGTTCAGAAAGGAGTTCGGCAGGCGCCTGGCAAAAGAGCACCTGGTCAAGGCCGACCTGGTTATGGCCGTTCCCGATTCCGGCAACAGCGCGGCGCTCGGCTACGCCGAGGAATCGGGCATTCCGTTTGAGTTCGGCATGACCAGGAACCACTATATAGGCAGGACCTTTATTCAGCCGAGCCAGAAGATACGCGACCTGGAGGTCAGGATCAAGCTGAACCCGATCAAGGATGTTCTCAAGGGCAAGAGCGTTGTTGTGGTGGATGATTCCATCGTCCGTGGGACCACTTCCAAGAGAAGGGTCGAGACTCTCAGAGAGGCCGGAGCAAAACAGATACACATGAGAATATCTTCTCCGCCCATAATAGGATCGTGCTACTTCGGGATAGACACCCCGAAAAAGGAAAAGCTTATAGCTTCGGCCAGGAAGATCGACGAGATACGCAGGTTCATAGGCGCCGACAGCCTGGGGTACCTTAGCGTCGACGGGCTTGTTGACGTCACGGGATTCCCTCCGGAGTCGTTCTGCACCGCGTGTTTCACTGAGGATTACCCGGTCAAGTTCGGGCGAGGCACGAGCAAAATGATATTGGAGAAAAATGCCTAAAAGAACCGACATAAAATCAATATTGATAATAGGAAGCGGCCCCATAGTGATCGGGCAGGCCTGCGAGTTCGATTACTCGGGGTCCCAGGCGTGCAAGGTTCTGAAATCCGAAGGCTACAAGGTCATTCTGGTCAACAGCAACCCCGCTACGATCATGACCGATCCGGAGCTTGCCGACCGCACTTACGTTGAGCCTATTACTCCCGAAGTTGTTGAAAAAATAATCGAAAAGGAAAAGCCTGACGCTCTTCTGCCCACTCTCGGCGGCCAGACGGCGCTCAATGTCGCGACCGTGCTGGCAAAGAACGGCGTTCTTAAGAAACACAGGGTCGAAATGATAGGCGCCAAGCCAAACGCGATAGCCAAGGCCGAGGACAGGGAAAAGTTCAAGTCCGCGATGAAGAAGATAGGGCTGGACCTGCCCAGAAGCGGCAGGGCTTACACCCTCAAGGAAGCTGTTAAGGCGGCCGAGAAAATCGGCTTTCCCGTGATCATCAGGCCCAGCTTCACCCTGGGCGGCAGCGGGGGCGGGGTGGCTTACAACCTGGACGAGTTCAAGAGAATAGCCGAGCGCGGCCTTGACGCCAGCATGATCTCTGAGATCCTCATAGAGGAGTCGGTGATCGGCTGGAAGGAGTATGAGATGGAGGTCATGAGGGACTTAAACGACAATGTCGTCATAATCTGCTCCATCGAGAACTTCGACGCCATGGGGGTCCACACCGGAGACAGCATCACAGTTGCGCCCGCCCAGACCCTTACCGACGTTGAGTATCAGAAGATGAGGGACGCCTCGATCGCCGTCATCCGGGAAATAGGGGTCGAGACCGGAGGCTCCAACATACAGTTCGCCGTCAATCCCGACGACGGAAGGATGGTCGTCATCGAAATGAACCCCAGGGTATCCCGTTCGTCCGCCCTCGCTTCAAAGGCGACGGGCTTCCCCATAGCCAAGATCGCCGCTAAGCTCGCCGTCGGCTACACGCTGGATGAGATCCCCAACGACATCACCAGGGAAACCATGGCCTGCTTTGAGCCCACGATAGATTACTGCGTCGTCAAGATACCGCGCTTCACGTTCGAGAAGTTCCAGGGCGCCGACGAGAGCCTCACGACGTCGATGAAATCCGTCGGCGAAGCGATGTCGATAGGCCGCACGTTCAAGGAGTCCTTGCAGAAAGGGATCCGTTCGATGGAAACGAAGGTGTACGGCCTGGAGGACCCGAAGGGCGAGCTTTCGCGCAGGCTGATCGTCGAAAAGCTTTCGACCCCGAACGCCGAGAGGATCTTTTACATCAAGGCGGCTCTCAAGGCCGGGTTTTCGCTCGACGAGATATTCAAATACACGCTGATCGACCGCTGGTTCCTGCACAATATCATGGAGCTTGTCGAGATGGAGGGAGAAATTGTCAGGTTCAGGGGCAAAGAGATGCCGAAGGATCTTTTAATTAACGCCAAGCGGAACGGCTTTTCAGACATTTATCTCGGGAAGCTTCTGGGGCTCACGGAGAACGATATTTATAAAATGCGGAAGTCAAAAGGCGTCAAGGCTGTCTATAAGCTCGTCGACACCTGCGGCGCAGAATTTGAGGCGTATACCCCTTATTACTACTCCACCTATGAATTAGAGGATGAAAGTAGGCCTTAGGGTCAAATCCCGGACATTTTTCCTCTTTTTATGCAATTTTCACCCCTTTTTGCCGATATATACTTAGGAGCAAAAGAATGTCTTCGAACATCGTTCCGATAATCACTAATGCAATAATTGCCGACATAAAAACTGGTCCGGCACAGGGTAACGATTCAGAACGCTGCCGGGCGGACGCCGCTTTTGCCTCAAAATATCTCTCCTCGACAGAGGACATCAGAGCGTTGATCCACGACATCAAGACAAACCCCGGCAACTGGTCCAAGGAGGACAGGGAGTTTCTCAGGGAATTTCTAAGGGGGAGAATGGAGAACACGAGGATCCTTCTCAAAGACAAGGAGCTCGGGAGCCAGCTGCAGGACACCTATAACTACATAGACATTCCCGAGACAAGCGAAGAAATCGCCGATCTCTTCCTCGCTCATCTCGAGCTGGAGCTTCTTCTCGGAAAGTCTGAGAGGGGCAATGTTGAGAGGGTGAAGCTGTTTATAGGTGTTGCCGGCCTTCCGATCTTTAGCACCCCCGAGCAGCTTGAGAGCTTCATCGACCTCATCTATTCATCGGGTTTCTCGCGCGGCTCGATCAAAAAAATCTTCGATTCTTTCATGGATGAAGTGGAGAGCGTGTCATGGCGGGGGGAGGATTACATCCCTCTGGCGCAGGCGATCTTAAAAAACAGGGGCCTTTCCGAGTATAAAAAACTAACAGCCTTGCTCGAGGACAAGCTTGACATGACACATCCTCATGAAGCGGCGCAGATAGCGGCGATATATTTCATGGGGGCGGGGTCCGCGGTCCAAGCAAAACCCTTTTACTCTCTTCTGACGGAGAAGATGGATGCGACGAAAATGGATTCCGAATCGCTGGACGATTTCTACTCCGAACTGCTCTCCATTCAGGAAGTCGGGCCCAGGATGAATCACTATCTTAAGTGGCTTGTCGACAATAAGAAAGCGGATTACGCTCTTGCGCTTCTCAGGACAATAGACCCTGACCTTGAGGAGACTCCGGCCGCAGAGCCTGAGATCATTTCAGATCCTCCTTTACCGTCAATTCCGAATTCGAAAAAAACCGCAATATTGGAAGAGGTGTTAAATCCCGACAACAATTCTATTACTGCACCTGTCGATAAAATGCTCTACACAGTTGATCGAATTGACCTCAATAAAGTGCGCACTCCCACCCTGGGTCCCGGGCCCACTTTCAACCGGGTTCGTGTTGATATTATTGTCGAGAGGCAGATGCTCAAAAACTTATATGAGATAGTTGAGGAAGAAGACAGGGCGTTTGTCATAGCTTTTTTTGAGAATAATTCGATAAGGGCGATCCAGAATGTCATTCAGAACGGTCTCAGCGTTGACGATATAATGGAGATAACAATAAGGGACCTGAGCTACGTTCTGGAAAAGTCCAAAGAGACAGGGGATCGCGACCTGCAGCTTATGACTGTGAAGCACCTCCTTAATCTGATGAACTATTCCATGAACTCCGACTTTCTTCTCGAGGATGTCAGGGTCGAGGTCGTGGGCAGGCTGAAGCAGGATTTCCTGTCTTATCTTGAGGAGATCCAACTCGAGGATGAATACGTGGCTACGATCATTACGCATCTGGCTGATGCTTTTTCCAGGGAAAATGCCAGCGATCTTGAGATCAGGACCTATTATCTCCTCATGTCGAAGCTCCTCAAGACATTCGACGTCTTCAATCAGCACGCTTTCGCGGTCAATCTGTATCACAGGTGCGTCGAACAGCAGAATAAAGTCGAGCCGATGATGCTCCTCGTGTCCCAGGCGGCCGCCTCGTTCCTTACGGAGGAGAACTTCCAGTACCAGGATTACGTAAGCTTCTGGGACCAGGTCAACTTCTTCTTCGATAACTATGAATCATTCCCCAGGAACGTTCAGCTCGTAATTCTTTCGAGATTCCTCTTCGTCGGGATGGAGCGGAGCGCGGAAAAGCTTTGGAACGAGGATTTCACAAACATATCGATCTCAGACAAGGAACTCGATGAAGTTCACAGGAACTTCAACTTCGTCTATGAGATCTTCAAGGATGGGGCGGGGGAGCCGTGGAAGGCGCTTGGGAGAAGGCCGTCGATCTATCACGTTGATTTCTGGACCGAAATTGCGAGAAAGCAGAATTTCCCGGTTGAGGAGTTCAGCTGGGATGTAGAGAGGGACTGGTAATGGGAACGCTTGACGGCATAACTGCATATGTAAGCGGCATCTGGAATGCCGCGACGATAAACGAGACGGACGACCACATCGCGCTTGCCGCGGGCTACTACAGTGACGGGAATTACGCGAGAGCCGCGAAGGAATATGAAGCGGCGCTTAAGGATGAAAACCTCCTTCCCGAGCGGAAGATCGCCATTTATTATAATCTGGCCAACGCTTATAACGAGTCCGGGAAACATTTCGAGGCGATAAAATATTATGAAAAGATCCTCTCTTCCCTGGGAGGCACTTATCCCAAGCCGTACTACAATCTGACCACGACAGACAAGGTTCTGGATTATTTCGATTCTTACACCAGGCCCGCCCCCAAGGAATTCGTCGGGAACGTATATCATAACTCGGGGATGGCGTGTCTCCGCCAGGCGGGGGAGAGGGAGAAGAGCCTGAAGAAAGGAAACCCCACTATCGGGTCTCTTAACGAGGTAATAGATGATTACAGGCGCGCCCTTGAGTACTTCATGAAGGCTGTTGAGCTCTTCCCGGACGATAACGATTCCGACTCACGCGTCGGCGGCCAGCGCGCCTTCGAAAAGATGAGAGAGTTTCAGGTGATCCGCGATCGTTTAAAGGATCTTCCCGAGTACGACGTATACAACGGGACTGTCGCCGCCGTTAGGACGGAGCCGAAGAAAGTCGATGAACAGAAACTCGATGATTTCAAGAGATCTCTGCTCGACATCCAGCCGTATCAGCCGCCCGAGGCGGAGAACGGCTTCGAGATCGAGACGGTTGAGGACATCAATGATCGTAAAATAGACAGTTCTCCGTCTGCTCAAGATGATGTTCCCGCATCGGCGCCTCATGAAGAGATTTCACCGGCCCAGCAGCTTGCGAACGAAATTATCAAGGAGGCGGGGCTTGAGGAAGTGGTCGTCCAGGTGATGAACGAGACGCCCGAGCAGCTGGCACAGCCGGATGAGAATCTTCTGGCTGCAGAGCCGGAGGTCAAGGAGCTCCCTCCCGCGGAAACGAAAGAAGAAAGCGGCGGGAAAGCTTCATCTCTCGGCGGCATATTGGGCATTGAGAGCAACAAAATCACTTCTTCCAGGACGCTTGTTCCCGGAGTTGACCCTCCCGGCGCGCTCTCGTTCCTGAATAAGTATCAGGGCGCTATCGCGACTTACTCTCCGGTCAGAACTGATCTTTATTTCCCTGTTGCCAGGTACGGCGTGATGGGAAAGTCAGCGCTAACTGTCGGCGACAATCTGCCTGCAGATCCCAAATACTCGCTTGTCGGAAGAAAAAGGATCACTGTTACTCAGAAGGTGGATTCAAAGCTTGTTCCGCTTCTCATTCCATCCGGCGGAATAGTTGATATCGATTCGATCAGCCTCCCGAAAGGTTCATTTGAGCTCGTACGGTCCGACATGGGGCAGATCTCCCTTAAGATCGATCCTTCCGCGAGCGTTGACAGCGTCACTTTCGAGGTTGTGACCGGCGGCCGCATTCCTCCGGATCCTGAGGAGGAAGCGAAATTCCTGGCCGCGGCTCAAGTCTATACTTCTGTTCCTTTCACGATCGATTATTCGTTTAACCAGGAGTTAGAAACATTTCTCAGGAAGCTTGAAACTGAACATCCCGACTTCGACACGGTAAAAGAGCTTGAGGGATGGTTTAAGAAAAACATGACTTACGACAGGACCGAGGAAACGGCCAAGCTCTACAGGAATATTGGAGATGCGTCTCTTGCGAACCTCGTCTTGAAGCACCGCGTCGGGGACTGCGATGTCATGAATACCGCGTTTATGGCCGTTATTAGGGATAAGCTCAAGCTGCCCGTCAGACTTGTCTCGGGTTTTTATTCTGATGGCGGGGAAGTCAGGGCCGAAGACCGGCACGGATGGGTCGAAGTGTACATAAAGGGGATGGGGTGGATGAAGTTTGACGCCACGCCGCCCGAAAAATGCGATGTTTGTATTCCACTCGCGGTGTCTGAGAATGAGCGTAAGTCTATTGAGGAGAGACAGGTGGCTGAGGTCAAGAAGTTAGCGGCGGCGGTGCTCAGGGGTGAGATGGAGCTGTCGGACATTCAAGAATATATTGTCAAAGAGGGCATTGGGCCGCGTGGCAATCTTGATTTCTGGAAGACTATATCCGAGTTTTCATCAGATTTCATCAATGTGCGCGAAAAGCTGGGCGCCGGCGAAACGGAAACTTTCCTCGGATGGTACAGGGCCACAGGTTTTGGCAGCGCAAGGGAGGAAGCATTCCTGAAGGCTTTGCTCTCCGCCGCGGTTAAATATATCGGAGCAGGCGAGATAGAGGTGGCTGAGTATTCCGATTCCTTGCATAGGCTTCTCACCAGTTTGCACTTGCACGATGAAAATGATGTCACGAAGTTTCTGGCCTACAATATCATCAAGAGCAGGAGCGTCGTTTCAATCGATGGCGAAGGAATGAAAGCGAGTTTTTACGACCTTGGAATTGTCAGGGCCTCAGGAGATCCAGATCTGATGCAGGCCGCGTTGAATCAGCTCGATTCCTACGGAGTATTGATCGGCTACGATTGGCTGGATAGCCAACATGCTCGCCACAGGATGCTCAGCTTCGCCTATAGGGCGAGAGATATCGAGAAGAACGTCAATGTCCTAATGGAAGCCGTATATAAGCATTACGGCAGCGAAGGCCCGGCGATAAACGAGCTGATAAAGCCCGGCGGCCCGCACGACAATAATAATGCTCTTGCGTATTTTGTCCTTCCGCTCCTGTTGAATTCCCCGCACAGGGTTGACGAGGGGCTGGAATACTTCAAGAAAGCCGCTCAGCTTAGAGAACTGAACACGACCGACGGAAATTATTATCCGTTCCCGAGCATGACCGCGCTTCTTGATCATATTGATTCTGAGGATGTTAAAAGAAGCATTGTTATCCTTGCCCTTGAATCCGGCAAGTTCGAAGGTCAGCATAACAGGGATTTTGTTCGCGGTCCGCTTTTTGATCATCTCATCAAACCGGGCCTCAATGATCATTTCGAGAAGGCCGTTCAGGCCTGGGTCGAATCGTTCGGCCCTCATGATTTTGTTGTTCAGGATTTCATCGAACCGCTTTCTCGCGTCCGCGGAAGGGATGCGCGCGAGCGCATATTGGACATCTTCCTGCGCTCCGGGGAGCGGCATTTTTATGTCGGCGGCTCCTTTCAGGTAGATATTTACCTTGAGTTCATGGCCGTGGCCTTCTCAAAAACCAGCCCGGAATGGGCGGAATCGAGGATTGAAACCATCCGCAAGACGCTAAACGTCAGCGATCATTCCACGATCAGTCAGGAGAGGGCCGGCGACATCCTGCGCGCTTTGGATCTCTTCGTCGATTCGAAGGAGGATCCGAAGGAGAAGATGGTAGCCCTCAGAGTTTCGCAGGAGATTGTGAAGGTAGTGGAGAGATTTGTGTCTCCAGACCAAAGCCGCCCTAAACGCGGACGCCCTAAAGTATGGCCTCCGAAAATGCCGAAGGGCGGCGGAAGGAGAACCCCCGGCAGCCGGATGCCTCGCAGGCGAGATGACTCAATATTGAAGAAGATGTGATAGAATACCCACTATCATGTCTGACAGAATCGACGTCTCCATAGTAATCCCTACGTATAATGAAGAAATGCGCCTGCCCGCCTTCCTGAACGAGCTATCAGCCTTCTGCGGGAAGAGCAAAAGGACTTTCGAAGTGATTGTCGTTGACGACGGGAGCTCTGACAAAACTTCCGAGGTCGCCTTATCTTTCAGGGATCGCTTCAAGGACATTAAAGTCCTTCGATTAAAGAGCAACAGGGGAAAGGGCTACACCGTTCAGCAGGGGCTTTTGAAGTCAAAGGGCGATATCTGTTTATTTATCGACGCGGACGGCTCCATTCCGCCCGAAGAGATCGAAAAAAACCTTCACTATGTGGCCGATGGCGGATTTGATATCTTCGTCGGCTCAAGGGTCCTGACCGGGCCCGGGCAGGAATTGAAGATCAAGTGGTACAGGAAGCTCATGGGGGCGGTGTTCAACCTCTTCGTCCACGCTCTGCTCTTCAGGGACATCAGGGACACCCAGTGCGGTTTCAAGATGTTCAGGAGGGAGGTCGTCGAGCCGCTTTTCTCCAGAAGCTACCTGAACGGCTTCGGGTTTGATGTTGAGATTCTCTATCTTGCGTACAAAATGGGCTACAAGGTCAAGGAAGGCCCCATTTCCTGGAAGCATGTTCCCGGAGGCAAGATCAACCTCCTCGCCGCGTCTATAACCATGCTCTTCAACATCCTGCAGGTCCGCAACTGGCATTGCACGCCCATTAATCCTTATTCGAAATATCTGGGGCCCAACGAGTACAAGTTCATGTACGAGATGGAGAGGGACCACTGGTGGTTCGTCAGCAGGAACCGGCTTGTCATTGATCTTATCAGGGCCTTGAAAAAGAAGTCTCCCGCGATCCTCGATGTCGGCTCCGGCACGGGCGGCAACCTCCTTGAGTTCAGCAAGATCGGGAAGGCCTACGGGATCGATATCTCCGAAAAGGCCGTCGAATTCTGCAGGAAGAGGGGACTTAAGAATGTCGCTTTAAGCCCTGTTGAAGCGATCGATCACGAGGATAAGACGTTTGACATCATAACCTGCATTGACCTTCTGGAGCACGTCTCAAAGCCCGGCGAGGCGCTTGAGGAGCTGAAGAGAGTTCTTAAGGACGACGGGAAGATCATAGTTACGGTCCCCGCCTTCAGGTTCCTGTGGAGCCAGCACGACGAGGCGCTCTGCCATCTGAGGCGGTATCGGAAACACACTCTCAGGCGGGATGTGGAGGAGGCGGGGCTGAAGATCGAAAAAATGGGCTATCTGTTTTTCGTTTCGTTCTTTGTGGTGGCTCCGATAAGGATCTTAAGAAAGTTCCTCCGCCGCAGGGGCGGCACCGTGAGCGATACGACTACACTTCCGCCGGGGTTTTTGAACGGGGTTCTAAAATTCCTCTTCAGGATTGAGGAGAAGATTGCGCTTTCAGTTGGCCTGCCTCTTGGAACCACTCTTTACGCGGTGGTGTCGAAGTAAGCTTTTCTCTCCTTGAAAATCAACTCAAAAATGTGTATATTACTATTTTCCCGATACCCTGATTGCCTGATATCCTGATTATCTGACCCGGCCCCATCGTCTAGTGGCCTAGGACGTAGCCCTCTCAAGGCTAAGACACGGGTTCGACTCCCGTTGGGGCTAGATAGTTTCTTACGGCGTTATTACTGTTCTTGAGCCTTTGAATTCTCTTAATTTTTCCGGTTTGTTGGCGAGCAGGGAATCCACTCTTTCCATAACCCGGTGTTCAACAAGCTTGCTGTCCTTGATCTCCTGCAGGAGGTCTATTACCGCGGCCCGGATATAAAAAACCCTGTATTCGTCTATTTCGGTTTCGTACCACATATTATCATGGCTTTTGCATTTCATTTCAGTCGGGCCTTCCACACTCTCATAATTAACGTGGGGATTATTGATCTCCTTTGCGAGAACTTCAACAATCTCAGGGCCGAGAGCGGGATTCGAAAATATGAAGCTCCGGGCCCTTTTGCTTATCGCCGAATAGATGCTGTCGCCGTTAAACCTGACTTTCAGCGCGTGCTCGAGCAGCACCGGCACGTGCTGCTTTGGGTGCGCGAAAATATGCATTCTCGCGACCTCGGCCAGGCGGGGATCGGCTCCCTCAAGCGCGTACCTGACAACCCTTTCGGGGGTCAGCCGCCCGCTGTTGAGCATTGATATCTTTCCCTGCGTTGTCCTGAAGCATGACAGTCCTGAAATTATTCTTGTTCCCAGTGTTGCCTTCATTTAACGATCATCTCCTAATATAGAGTTTTACCCGCATATATCTCGGCTGCAAAGCGTGAAAATTTCACTTTTTAGTTGATGCGTCTCCGGGGCGCGAAAGGGGTTATCTTGATCTTGTTACGCCGGCCCTGTTGCAGTAATTCCTGACGGGGCATTTTGAGCAGCGGGGGCTGACCGGCCTGCACAGGTGCTGGCCGAAGGCCACCAGTATCGAGTTGATCGAAAGCCAGTATCTTTTCGGCAGTTTTTTTCTCAGCGCAGCTTCTGTCTCATGAGGTGTTTTCGTTCTCACGTAGCCGAACCTGTTCATTATCCTGTGTACGTGCGTGTCGACGCAGACCCCGTGCTTTCCGAAAGCGATCACGACAACAAGATTCGCTGTTTTTCTTCCTACGCCGGGAAGCTTGACGAGTTCTTCTATGTTATCGGGCACTTTTCTGTTTTTCAACGCTCCGGCAAGCTTTTTGAGGTTCTTTGCTTTTGTCCTGTAGAAGCCGACAGGGTAAATCAGTCTTTCCAGCTGTCTTGCTGAATATTTGTCCAGGTCGGACGGATTTTTGACCTTCCTGAACAGCTTTCTGCATGCCTCGGTAGTGGTTTCGTCCTTCGTCCTGGCCGAGAGCATGGTCGATACCAGCACCTTGAAGGGGTCCTTTGTCTGCATCTCTATGAAATCGACAATGGGGACCCTAAAGCTGAGGACCAGCTTTTTCAATATCGAGTGTATCCTGCCGATGTTGACTTTTTTCACAGGGTAAAGTATATCATACGAGGATAAATTCATGTTCGTTCAAATTGAATTTGACAAGAAACCGCTGATATTTGACGATCCTGTCGACATCATATCCTGCAATGATATCGGCGACGTCCCGCTCGCGTTCGAGCGGATAGAGAACGCGCTGGCTCAGGGGCGGTATTTGGCCGGCTTTCTTTCCTATGAGGCGGGCTACGCGTTCGAGGAGAAGCTGGTCAAAAAGAGGCGGTTTGATTTTCCTCTCGTGCATCTAGGGGTGTATGAAAGGCCGGTCCGCCCTCCCCGCATATCGGGTCCGGAAAGCTCGGGAAGCGTCCGGCTTGACAGCCTGAATGTTTCCAGGGAAAAGTATTTTGAGAACATTAGCCTGATCAGGTCTCATATCGCCGCCGGCGATGTGTATCAGATAACCTACTGCATTAAATTCAGGTTCGGCTTCGAAGGGGATCCCCGCGCTTTATACCGCAAGCTGAAAAAGGAGCAGCCTGTCCCGTATCCGGCCTACATTGAGTCCGATGATTTCAACATCCTTTCCCTTTCTCCCGAGATGTTCATCAGGAAGCGCGGCGGGAAGATCGTGACCAAGCCGATGAAGGGGACGTGGTGGAGGGGAAAGAGCCTCTGGGAGGATATGTGGGTCAAGAGGAAGCTCCACATGTGCCCCAAGAACAGGGCGGAGAACGTCATGATAGCGGACCTGCTTAGAAACGACCTTGGAAGGGTGGGGGGCTCCGTGAGAGCGCCGAAGCTTTTTGAGGTCGCGAGGTACAGGACGCTGTGCCAGATGACGTCCACCGTGACGTGCCGGGCGAGGCCGGATATCCCCGTTCAGGACATCTTCAGGGCGATACACCCCTCCGGCTCGGTCACGGGAGCGCCGAAAATACGCGCGATGGAAATAATAAGGGATATCGAGACCGAAGAAAGAAGAATCTACACCGGCGCCATAGGGTATATAACTCCGGACAGGGACATGTACTTCAACGTGCCCATTCGGACGCTTCTCCGGAGGAAGGGATCATGGGAGATGGGCGTGGGCGGGGGTATAGTGTGGGATTCGACTCCCGAAGGGGAGTTCAATGAGGGAATGCTGAAGTCCAAATTTCTTTTTGATTCCGCGATTAAACAGTGATAGAATTGGCGCTCTCATGACAAGGTCTGAATGGAAAAACACAATAGCTCTTTTGACGATAATAACGGCCGCGCTGTGCTGGATCGCGTTCGGCATAATCACTTATCTCTCGGGAGCCGGGGGCGCGATCAAGCTTGTTGAGAGCTCTTTGGCCGGCATCGTCCTCATTGCCACGGGCCTTCTGGCATACAGGTGGAGATACGTCGGGGGATGGGCGCTAATATTTGAAGGAGTCCTGCCGGTTTTCCTGGCGGTTTCAAGGGGTAACTGCAGCCCGATAATACTCTTCGTAATTGCCGGGCCCCAGTTCATTTCGGGCGCTCTTTTCCTTCTGGACCTGAAAAGAACTACCTAGCCCTCACTATATCCTTTATCTTCATCAGCGAAGTCAGATAGCTTCGCTCCATTTCGGAGAGCTTCATCTTGATGAACGATATCGCTTCGGAGAGCTCCGGTATCAGCACGTACTCGAGCGCGTTCACCCTTCTCTTGACCTTCGTTATCTCTTTTGAGATGAGCTCAAGCGCCTTCATGTTTCCGGCGAGCTCGACAATGTCGGGAAGCAGAGAGTTGAGGTTCATCAGCGCCGAGTCAAGTTCAGCAGGGGTCTCCATAAGCCCGTAGGATACAGGAGAGCCTTCGAGCTTCAGGCTGTACACGGGAACCCTGACGCCCATAAAGTTCTTCCGGCCCGCTTCGATAGACGCTGTCTGCCCCGGGATCATCGAGGCTTCCTCAAGCTCACCGGGCGCCATCATTGAACCGGCTGCGGTCATCAGAGCGAAGGCTTCCGGCAGCTTAACGCTCAATTCTTCCAGCTTGCTCTCCGTGTTCTTGACTATGTCCAGAAATTTTCCTATGAGCCCGTCAAGCTTGTCCTTGAGAAGCTTGTGGCCCCTTCTGGCAAGCCCGGCCTTCTTCTTTGTCCTTAGCAGAACCATCCTTGTCGGCGCGGAGACCGTCCTCATTTATTTCTTCCCCTTGAAGTACTTGTTGATGTGCTCGTCCTTCAGCCTCTTGAGCTCGTCGCGGGGGAATATCTCCAGCAGCTTCCATCCCAGATTGAGCGTTTCCTCAATCGTCCTGTCCTCGTTCGCGGCCTGGCCGACGAACCTGGACTCAAAATCGTCGGCGAACCTGAGATACAGCCTGTCAGCGTCGGACAATGATTCCTCCCCGAGAATAACGGCCAGTTCCCTTACTTCTCTGCCTCTCGCGTAGGAAGAAAAGAGCTGGCTGGACAGGTAAAGGTGGTCCTCCCTGGTCTTTCCTGAGCCTATCCCCTTGTCCTTCAGCCTTGAAAGGCACGGGAGAACGTCAATCGGAGGAGCGATGCCTTTTCTGTGAAGCTCCCTGGAGAGAATTATCTGCCCCTCGGTGATGTATCCGGTCAGGTCAGGTATGGGATGTGTCTTGTCGTCCTCCGGCATGGACAGTATCGGGATGAGAGTGATAGAGCCGGGCTGCCCCTTAATTCTTCCGGCCCTCTCGTAAATAGTGGCCAGGTCGGTGTAGAGATACCCGGGGTATCCTCTTCTTCCGGGCACTTCCTTTCTTGCCGCCGAAACCTCCCTCAGGGACTCGCAGTAGTTCGTCATGTCGGTCAGTATGACGAGAACGTGCATGCCGGCCTCGAAGGCCAGGTACTCGGCCGCCGTGAGGGCCACCCTGGGAGTTGCTATCCTCTCGATCGCGGGGTCCGATGCCAGGTTCATGAACAGGACCGATCTTTCTATGGCTCCCGTCGTCTTGAGGTTGGATATGAAGAACTCGGCCTCCTCGAACGTTATTCCCATGGCCGCGAAGACAACCGAAAATTCGCCGCCGCCCTTGAGCACCTTGGCCTGCCTCGCTATCTGAGCCGCGAGCTTGGCGTGTGGAAGGCCCGAGGCCGAGAAAATCGGAAGCTTCTGCCCGCGCACCAGGGTGTTGAGCCCGTCGACGGACGAGATGCCCGTCTGGATGAAATCGTTGGGGTAATCCCTCGCGTAAGGGTTCAGCGGGTCGCCCGATATGTCCATTTTTTTCTCGGCGGGCGGGGGAGGGGCGCCGTCTATCGGATGCCCGAGGCCGTTGAATATCCTGCCCAGTATCTGCGAAGATACGGGAAATTCCAGTCCCTTTCCCTTGAAGCGTATCTTGGTCTTCTCGACGTCTATTCCCTTGGTCCCTTCAAAGATCTGGACCAGGGCGCGGGACTTGTCAACCTCTAGCACCCTTCCGTTCCTGACCTCTCCTCCGGGGAGCTCTATCTCAAGCAGCTCGTCAAAGCCGACCCCCTCGACGTCCTCGACTATGACCAGCGGACCCGAGATGGACGATATTGTCTTGTATTCCTTAAGCACTTTTCTCCTCCTGTACTTCCAGGCAGTTGAACTGGTCCTGCATTTCCTTGAACAGCGCTTCAAAACGCCTCAGGTCTTTCTCTTCAATGTACTTGAGCCTTGATATCTCCCTGATAATGCCCATTTTCCTGACGGAGGCCAGGCTCTTTCCCGCCTCGAGGCATGCCCTGGCGTGGGAGTTGAAGTCGATTATCATCTTCAGCATCTTGAACTGCTTCTCGAGCGACGTAAAGGCGTCGACAAGCTCGAAGGCGCTCTGATAGAGAAAGTCCTCTCTTATCATCTTGGCGGAGAACATCGTGAGCTGTTCTTTCTCGGAGAGGGCGTCAAGGCCCACCAGTCTCACGATCTCCTCCAGCTCCGCTTCCTTCTGCAGGAGCTTTAGCGCCTCGGCCCTGACCGCGGGCCACTCCTCCGCCACGTTTTTCCTGAAGTAGTCCTCGAGGTTTGTCTCGTACAGGGAATAGCTCAGCAGCCAGTTTATCGCCGGGAAGTGACGCTGAAAGGCGAGCTTGTCGTCAAGCCCCCAGAACACCTTGACCACTCTCAGGGTGTTCTGGACAACCGGCTCTGAAAGGTCGCCTCCCGGAGGGGATACCGAACCTATGACGGAGAGCGAGCCTTCCCTTCCGTCGCTTCCCCTGCAGATGCCCTTTCCCGACCTCTCGTAGTATTCAGAGATCCTTGACCCCAGGTACGCGGGGTATCCCTCGTCTCCAGGCATCTCTTCGAGCCTTCCGGACATCTCCCTGAGGGCTTCGGCCCACCTGGATGTTGAGTCGGCCATTATCGCGACCCTGCATCCCATGTCCCTGAAGTACTCGGCGATGGTCACCCCCGTGTAAACTGAAGCCTCGCGGGCCGCAATGGGCATGTTGGACGTGTTGGCGATGAGCACCGTCTTTTGCATGAGCGGCTTGCCGGACCTCGGGTCCTTAAGCTCCGGGAATTCCCTTAGTACGTCGGTCATCTCGTTGCCGCGCTCTCCGCATCCCACGAAGACTATGATGTCGGCATCAGACCACTTTGCCAGCTGGTGCTGAACCACGGTCTTGCCGGATCCGAACGGCCCGGGAATGCAGGCGGTTCCTCCCTTGGCTATCGGGAACATGGTGTCGATTATCCTCTGTCCGGTGACGAGCGGCTCCACGGGCGGAAGCTTCTCCCTGAGCCTCCTGCTTTTGCGGACGGGCCACTTTTGTATCATGTTGATCCTGTGCCTGGCTCCGGAATCGTCCGCGACTACCGCGACGGTGTCGGTGACCTTGAGCGAGCCCTTCTTCACCTCATCTATCTTTCCCGACACTCCCTCCGGGACCATTATCTTGTGCTTGAAGAGCTCGGTTTCCTGGACTTCGCCGATTACGTCTCCGGGAATGACGCTGTCCCCCTTTTTCACCGCGGGATGGAACTCCCACTTTTTTGTCTTGGAAATGGGGGAGACCTCGATCCCGCGCGGAATGAAGGAGCCCGATTTTTCCTGAATAAGGTCGAGCGGCCGCTGTATTCCGTCGTAAATTGACTGAAGAAGCCCCGGCCCGAGCTCTACGCTCAGCGGTTCTCCCGTGGACACAACCGGATCACCGGGCTTCAGTCCTCCGGTTTCTTCGTAAACCTGTATGGACGCGGTGTTGCCGTTCAGTTCAATTATTTCTCCGATGAGAGACGCCTTTCCCACCCTTACCACGTCTGACATCCTGGCTCCCGCCATCGGGGCGGCCGTGACGAGGGGGCCGGCTATCTTTATCAGCTTGCCTTCAATGCTCACTTGATTCTCCTTCCTATGGCTTCTCTTGTCAGCCTGGACATGTTCTCCCTGAGCGGACCAAAGTCACCTCTCGACACGGGAAGGGGGATGACCGTGGCCTTAAGCCCGCTGAATTCCTCGGCTTCCATTTCGGCGGCTATGTGGGAGGCGATGAATATCACCGCCAGGTCCTTATTTCCGGCAAGGTCCTTCAGGTGTCCCGCAGCGTCGCATGCCCCGTCGCAGGCCCTGGTCTCGAATCCCAGCGCCTTAAGTCCGAGCGCGGCGTTCCCGGGTCCAATGAAAGCCATTTTATGCATAATACAATCCTATCCTTTCGCGGAGGAGCTCCGGGTCGATCCCCGCGGCCTTTCCGGCGAAGATCATCCTGAGCGTCTTAGTCTCATGCTCTTTGGCCAGGACGAATCCCAGCAAGGGTTCCACCCCGAAAGTCACGTGCCTTGCCTCCCTGATGACGTTCATCGCGTGTTCGGAGAGCGCGCGGTCAAGCGCCTGCAGTGACCTGGTTTCCGAGTAGGAGCTTACCGCCCGGGAGTAGTCGGTGTATTTCAGCCTCTGAAAGACCTCTTCCGGGGTCAGCCTGAAATAATCCGAGAATCTTCCGCGGTCTATGGCTCCGCCGGCGGCGAACGCCGGGGCGCTCCTGCCGGCCGCCTTGGCGCGAAACAGGAGCCTGATGTTGGCCGAGTCTATGGCGGAGCGGACGTAAGCGCTGAACATGGGCACGCCGGCTTTCCCGGCGGCGGCCCGCAGAGCCTCAAGATGCGCCAGCTCAAGGATGGAATCAACGGCTTCGGGTTCTTTCTCCGCCCGCGCGATGTGTTCCCTGAACTGTGCCGGCGGCCTGTCCTCGTTTCTTATGACAGACCTGACAAGCTCCTCGGCAGGAACGTTGCCGAGATCTATGACCTTGTCCTTCCAGCCGTTGCTTTTCAGCAGCCTGCTCTTGAGCAGCACTTTAAGGTTGTGATAATCGTATTTGCTCCACAGAGAGCTTATAATTTCGGATTCCGGCGCGGTCCGCCGCGTCATGTTCCTGACGGATTTGAGCTCAAGCATCAGGAGTTCCTCATAGTTGAAAGGGGAGGAGAGCTTGTCGAGGAGCCTGACATAACCTGATTCGTTCAGAACGGCGAACGCCGACTCGAAGCTGTCCGCGTTGACCATTCTTACAACGCGCTCCGCGGTCAGCATCCTCGATTCAAGCGACCTGACAAGCCCTCCGCCGTATGTGTACTTAGTGCCGTCCAATCAGACCCCCTCTTTCCCGAAAAGAAGCTCCGCGACCCTGTTCTCTGTCTTGTCCCTCACGTCCTTCATCAGCGATTCGAAGGAGCAGTCCAGGTTGAACTTTTCAGACCTGAAAATGAAGCCTCCGGAGAACTGCTTGCTCGCCCTCTTCACGGAGAGCCTCGGCGAGCCCTTCCTGGTTTTTGAGAAGGCGGAAACGGCCTTCCTGACCTCGGACGCTTTGTTTGTCGCCGGCACTATCTCTCCGCCGATGCCGGAGGGAAGCGTCTCAAGCAGCGACGTGATTGCCGCCCTGTACTGCCTGGCGCCAAGCTTCTTCATGTCCGCCAGGGCCCTGCGGTAGACTTCCTCGATCTGCTCCTGTCTTGCGGCAAGAAATTCGTTCTTCGCGGAGATCTTGACGGGGGAGACCATTTTTATCTTCAGGGTATCTCCCTCTTTCCTGGCGGCATCCGCGGACTCAGCTTCCTCCGCGGCGGCCCCGGTTCTTTCCCGCTCAATCTGCGTTGCCGCCCTTTCTTTTGCGGCTTCCACTAGGGCAGCCGCTTCCTGCCTGGCGTCGCTGATTATCCTGTTTTGAATGTCGGCGAGCGCCATCAGACCTTGATTCCCGAGACTATCAGTATGGTCGCGAGAAGGGCTAGAACAGCGTATGTTTCCACCATGGCCGGAAGTATGATCGACTTGCCCATTTCCTCGGGCCTCTTCGCGATTATGTGAATGCCGGCGACAGACGCTCTTCCCTGCATGTAGCCGGAGAACAGGCCGACCAATGCTATGGGAAGCGATGCGAACATGATCGCCAGCCCCGTCGGCACGCTGAGGGGCATTCCTCCTCCAAGCAGGTTCACTTTCATAAGAATGTAGAATCCTCCCAGGAATCCGTAGAATCCCTGGGTTCCGGGCAGGGCTATCATGATGAGGAGTTTTCCGAATTTCTCCGGATCCTCGGTCATTATCCCTCCCGCGGCCTCGGCTGCAAGGGACACTCCCCATGCCGAGCCCATGCCTGCCAGGAATGTGGCCAGGGCGGCCCCGAGGACCGCGAAAGATATTCCAAGATCCATCTCAATTACCTCCTTTTTCAAATATCATCGGTTCACGACGAGAGTGTACTTTGATTCTCTCCTGTAAGGCTTGAACTCCTTTCCACCCCCTTCGAAAAACTTGGTGAAAAACTCGACCAGCTCGAGCCTTGTGGAGTGTATGAAGGCCCCCATGGCGGAGACCAGCAGGTTGAAAGTGTGCCCGATGACGAGTATTGCAACCATGAGCAGGGCTCCTACAACCGGCATTGACGATCCTGCCATTCCGGCGAGGATGTTGACAACCATGCCGATTATCGCCGTGCTCATTCCGAGGGCGAGAAGCCTTGAATAGGAGAGGACGTCGCCCATATAGCTTGTCACGCCGTACAGGCTTAAGACGCCGGACAGCAGCTTCATGAAAATCCCCTTCTTGCGCCTGCCCTGCGTCAGTACTATGGAGACGGCGCCAAAAAGCACCAGCCATTTGGCCGGCGCGGCGAGCGGCTGAAAAGCGAAAGAAGCGACAATAAGCGCCACGATGGAGCTCAGGAAAAGCAGCCATGGCGCGTCATCGAGGAAGGCGTCTTTCCCGTCCCCGGCCTTTATTCTTTCGGCCATGTTGATCGTTTTCCCGAACAGCACCTGCGCCACGCCAAGCCCCAGAGATATTCCGAGCACAGGCAGAGGGTTCTTTATGGGGTCTACAAGCCTGAGCCACAACAGGGCGTTCTTCACCGGAGCGAAGCGGTCCGGAATGGAGCCAAGGTCTATGCCGAACCATCCTCCCGTCAGGGCCCCGATGAATATCGTCACCACGCCTCCGGCCATCAGAAGCTGAAGAAGCTTTTTTCCGCCCTGGGAGAGCTGCAGCTTCTTGAGCATGTAGAACGACAAAAGGATCATGGCGATTCCGTACCCCGCGTCCGAGAGGCACATGCCGAAGAAAATGAGAAAGAACACCGAGAGGACCCCCGTGGGATCGATTTCGGTGTACCTGGGCAGGCCGAAGATCCGCGTTACGGTCTCAAAAGGCCTAAGGTATGGAGGGTTCTTAATGACGACCGGCGGGGCCTCTTTTTCCCCGGGGTCCCTTACGAACACTTCAACTTCGCTTGTCACGCTGGAGAGCTCCATCCTGAGCTTCCTCAAAGAGCTTTCGGTGGCCCATCCCTCAAGGGCGAAGAGATAAGGGCTTCGCAGCCCCCTGCTCTCAGCCTCAAGGTCCTTTTCTCTCTGAAGGATCGAGTCGTATACGCACATCAGCTTGAGCCTGTGGGCGGTCTGCTTGCGCGATTCGTCCGAGATGAGATCGATCTCCGCCTGAGCCTTCTCTATCAGGGCGCTGATCCTCTCAAGCTCCCGCCGCGGGGTGTTCTCGGTATCGGGGAGCTCGATTTTTTCAAAGTCCGAACTTCCGATGAGGGACGAAACAGCGTCTTCCTCCGACACGTGATAAAAGACCATCACGAATACCGCGGTCTTTGTCGAAGACGCTATAGCGGCTTCCGCGCCGGACGGGAGCCGGTCGAAGAAATCAGCGCTGCTCTTTGCCGGTATTCTCCCCGCGGCCACCCTTACCCACGCGAGCTTTCTCATCTCCCGCAGGTTGACGTTGAGCGTTCTCCACGGCCTGACCCGCTCGTACTCCTCCTTAAGTCTTCCTGTAAGGCTCTGAAGATTGGCAAGCTCCGACATCAGAGTCTTGCATCTCATGATCACGTCCTTGTGGTCGAAATCCGCGCTCAGGTCCCTTTCGCTTACCGGGATCTTGTATCCCACTATGGAATCCAGAAGGCTTTTCTTCTCGCCCGAGAAGCCGTCCAGGAATGAGATGGCGGATGAGAGTTCGGCCAGTTGCTGCTTTAATTCCGGGGAGGTCGACGTCGGGACGGCCGAGGCCCTGATATCATCCGGTATCCCGCCAAGTTCGGTGACCTCCATAAGGCCGCAGTCCCTGAGGGCGGAGAGAACCTGTTCGCGGCTTGAGGCTGTGGAAAGAATGCTCACCTTCTTCATTTTTTCTACAGGCATAGCTTCCTCTTCATCTCTTTGAGGACCAGGTCTTTGGCTCCGGCCAGCCGCGGTTCGGACGCGCCCTTCATTTTCTTAACTGAAACGGAAAGGTCTTTTCGGATCTTTTCTATCTCTGCCTCGGCCTCCCGTGCGGCTCTTTTGAGAATGTCGTTCCTCTCGCGGGCCTTCCTGCCGGACGACTCGTCTCTGACGGCCGAGATGTCCGCTTTCGCCCTGCTGTCCACATGCGCGGCCTCCAGCCGGGCGTCGGCGAGCATTTTCTTTGCCGATGATTCTATCTCAACGAATTTGTTCAGCATATCTTCGGACATCGAGGTTCTCCTGCGGTGATTTTTCCAATTTTATCAGAGATTTTCTATGTTGGCAAACCCGCGATTTTTAAATTATTCCTTGCGCCGCGCCTCCAGGTCTGGTATAATTCGCGAGTTTTGAGTGGATTAAGGGAGATGTTGCTCTACCTACTGATTTTTTTGATAGCATTTGCTTTCACATTCCTACTTACCCCAGTAGTCAGAATTCTTGCCCTCAAAATCGGGGTCATCGACAGTCCAAACAAGCGCAAAATTCACAAAAAGCCCATTCCAAGGCTTGGGGGCCTGGCGATATATTCGGGCTTTCTGGTGTCTCTGGCGGCGGGGCTTATTGCCGCGCGCTTTCTCGGTTTTCCGTTCTTCATAAACCTGAGGTCCATTTTCGGGATCGTGGCGTCGGGAAGCCTCCTTCTCGCGGTTGGATTTATCGATGACATGAGAGGCGTCAAGCCCGAGGTTAAGATGTTCCTCCAGTTCGTGGCCGCGTTCGTGGCAATTTACTTTGGAGTTGAGATGGCTTTTTTGAGGAACCCCTTCAACGGCGTGATATACCTGGGGTTCTGGTCCATTCCGTTCACGGCTTTCTGGCTTGTCGGCATAACGAACTCCGTCAACCTCATAGACGGCCTGGACGGCCTGGCCACCGGAATAACCGCCATCGCCTCGGTGACGCTTTTTCTGGTCGCTCTCACAACGGGGCAGGCAACCAGCGCGATCGTCCTCCTGGCGCTGGCCGGAGCGTCGCTCGGGTTTTTGAGGTACAATTTCAATCCCGCGTCGATATTCCTGGGTGATTCCGGAAGCCTCTTCATGGGCTTTGTTCTCGCTTCCGCTTCCGTGATAGGGGTGTTGAAGAGCACGCTGGTCATAGCGCTTCTCATTCCGGTTCTTATACTGGCCGTGCCTATTCTCGACACCGCTTCGGCTATCGTGAGGCGCGTGCGCGCGAAGGTGCATATCTTCGAAGCCGACGACGGGCACATCCACCACCGGCTTCTCAACGCCGGACTTACCCACAGGCAGGCGGTCATGCTCATATATATTGTGTGCGTTGCTCTCTCGGCCGGAGCGCTCCTGGTTACGCTGGTGAGGGGGAGTTAGCTCATGTCCAGGAAGAAGATCATGTTCGTGTTCGGAACGAGGCCTGAAGCCATTAAGCTGGCCCCGGTAATAGAAGAGATGAAGAAGAGGGCGGACGTGTTCGCCTGCTCAATAGTGACCACCGGCCAGCACAAGGAAATGCTTGATCAGATGCTCAAGTATTTCAAGATCAAGCCCGACCGCGATCTGGGCATAATGGAGAAGTCCCAGAGCCAGGCAGGCGTGGTCGTCAGGGCTCTGCAGGGGCTGGAAAGGATTCTCAGGGATGGCAGGCCCGACATGATGGTCGTTCAGGGAGACACTACGACAACTTTTGCCGCGGCCCTTTCCGCTTACTATCATAAGGTTCCGCTGGCTCACGTTGAGGCGGGGCTCAGGACGTGGGACAAGCACAGGCCGTATCCCGAGGAAATGAACCGCAAGCTCACGTCGTCCCTGGCCGATCTGCATCTCGCCCCCACCAGGCTGTCGGCCGAGAACCTGAAATCCGAAGGAGTGAAAGAGTCATCCGTTTACGTGACCGGGAACACCGTCATTGACGCCCTGCTGGAAGTGGCGGGAGGCAGGTTCGACCTGGACTCCCTGGGATTGAAATTCTCAAAGAGCGACAGGCTGCTGCTTCTTACCACGCACAGAAGGGAGAGCTTCGGCCCGCCGATGAGGTCCGTCCTGTCCGCCGTCAGAAAAATTGCCGACGGATACGGAAAGAGCCTTAAGGTGGTTTTTCCCGTGCACAGGAATCCCGAGGTCGTCGAAGCGGTCAGCGAGACCCTTTCGGGAGTTCCTAACGTCACTCTCATAGAGCCGCTAGATTACATTCCCTTTGTGCACCTCATGAAGAGGTCTCATATCATTCTGACCGATTCAGGCGGTATACAGGAAGAAGCGCCGTCTCTCGGGAAGCCCGTGCTGGTCCTTCGCGAGCTGACGGAGCGCCCCGAGGGAGTGGATGCCGGAACGGTGAGGGTTGTGGGTATGAGCGAAGAAAATATCCTCAGGGAGACAAAAAAGCTCCTTGAAGATAAGGCTGAGTATGAGAGAATGTCCAGGGCGGTAAACCCCTACGGCGACGGCAGGGCCTCAAAGAGGATTGCCGGAGCCATGCTTCATTATTTCAAACTTGCAGATAAAAGGCCGGAAGAGTTCTCCGGCATGAAGGAGAAGGCAGTTGCGTAAGGCTATCGTGACCGGAGGGAAAAGGCTTAAGGGAGATGTTGTGATAAGCGGCTCCAAGAATGCCGCTCTCCCGATCCTGGCCGCTACCGCTCTCCTCAACGGCGAGATCAACCTGCACAACGTGCCCCACCTCAACGACGTCATAACCATGCTCAGGATGCTGCGCTCGCTCGGCCTGAGGGCTGAATATCACGATCCGAACATCGTTAAGATCTGCACAAACCATACAGTCAAGCACGTGGCTCCGTATGAGCTGGTCACCAAGATGAGGGCTTCTTTCTTCATTATCGGCCCCATACTGGCGAGGATGGGGCTGGCCAAAATCCCCCTTCCCGGCGGATGCGCCATAGGGTCCAGGCCGGTAGAGCTTCACATCAAGGGGCTCAAGGCACTTGGAGCCACCGTTGAGATGGAGCACGGATTCGTCATCGTCAAGGCCGGCAAGCTGAAGGGCGCCAAGATATACCTCGATTTCCCGTCGGTGGGAGCCACCGAAACCCTGATGATGGCGGCAACCCTTGCCGAGGGCGAGACCATAATTGAGAACGCCGCGCAGGAGCCCGAGGTCCTTGACCTCGCGAACTTTCTCAACAAGTGCGGGGCCAGGATATCCGGAGTGGGGGATGATACCATCGTCATAAACGGCGTCTCAAGGCTCAAGGGCACGGAGTACACGGTGATTCCCGACCGCATTGAGGCCGGCACAATTATGGTGGCGGCGGCAATGACAAAAGGAGATGTTCGGCTCAGGAAGGTGCTTCCGGAGCACGTTGAGTCGACCATCGGGAAGCTCAGGGAAGGCGGCGTTCAGGTGGATGTTCAGGACGGCGACATCAGGGTAAAGGCGCCGTCGAGGTTTAAGGGGCTTGACCTGAAGACGCGGCCTTATCCGGGATTCCCAACCGACATGCAGCCGCAGATGGTGGCACTGCTCTCAATTTCGGAGGGAGTCAGCATCATGACCGAGAATATCTTCGAGAACAGGTTTATGCACATTCACGAGCTTAGAAGGATGGGGGCCGAGATAAAGCTTGAGGACAGGTCGGCAATAATAACGGGAGTGAACAGGCTTTCCGGAGCTCCTGTCAGGGCCACCGACCTGCGCGCCGGAGCGGCGCTGATACTCGCGGGGCTGGTGGCGGACGGCGAGACTGTTGTCGATGACATGGAAAGGTTCATAGACAGAGGGTACGAGCGCCTGGTGTCAAAGCTCTCAAAGCTTGGCGCCAGGATAGTTGAAGTCGGCGGAAATGGCGAAAGTAACATTTAGCGGTTCTTTCGGGGATCTTCCTTGGAAGCTGCTGGAACAGATTAAGGATGTCGCAAGCGGAATGGATCCGGGGCGCGTCATCGTCTCGTTTGTGGACGACAAGACTATCAGGAATCTCAACAGAAGATACCGTAAGCTGGACAGGGCGACCGATGTCCTCTCGTTTGAGATGGGAGAGGACGGCATTCTGGGGGATGTCGTGATCTCGGTTGATACTGCCGGGAGGAACGCAAAAAGGTTCGGGACATCCCTCAATGAAGAGCTGAAGCGTCTGGTTGTGCACGGAGTCCTGCATCTTACGGGCCATGATCACCTGAAGCCGTCGGACAGGACGCGAATGAGGAAAGAAGAGAAAAAAGCGATGAGGAGAGGTTCGGTGAAGGGCAAAAGATGATTTCTCAACTGCTTATGCTGATAGGGCTGATAATTCTGTCGGCGTTCTTCTCTTCGGCGGAGACCGCGATAACATCGATCAGCAGGGTCAAGGTTGAGGATCTCATCCAGAAGAAGCGCCCGGGCTCCAGGGCCCTTGGCTGGCTCAAGGAGTATTCCAGCACCATGCTGGCGACGATCCTTGTCGGCAACAATTTTGTGAACATAAGCGCCTCGGCTCTTGCGACCACCCTTTCAATATCAATGATGGGGGATATGGGCTTCGGAGGCACTGCCTACGCCCTGGGCGCCGCGATAGGAGCCATGACTCTTGCCATTCTCGTTTTCGGCGAAATAATTCCCAAGACCGTGGCGATAAGGAACGCCGAGCACCTGGCGCTCTTCGCGGCTCCCGTCATAAGGGTCATGGGAGTCGTCCTGTTCCCCGTAATCAAGGTGCTGATATTCATAAGCACTCCTTTCGTCAAGATGTTCGGCGGCAGGATGCCCAAGCGGGGTCCGTTCCTGACCGTCGAGGAGATAAAAATGCTGCTCTCAATAGGGGAGAGGGAGGGGATAATAGAGGAAGAGGAGCGCGAAATGATAAGCAGCATCTTCGAGTTCGGAAAGACCATAGTGAGAGAGGTCATGACGCCGAAGCCGGACGCCCAGTGCGTGGACGTGAATACGCCGATAAAGGACATCATAGCTCTCATTGTGGACGGAGGGCATTCCAGGATACCCGTTTACGAGGGCAACATCGACAATATTATCGGCGTTGTATACGCCAAGGACCTTCTGAAGACGGCAACGTTGGGGGTCGGATCCGTGAATCTGCGCGATATTTTGAGAAAGGCGCTTTTCATTCCGGAAGACAAGAGGGTGGACGATCTTCTTCACGAGATGCAGGCGGCCAGGACCCACATTGCCATTGTCGTAGACGAGTACGGCGGGACGGCGGGACTTGTGACCATGGAAGACCTGGTCGAAGAGGTCGTGGGAGAGATCTACGATGAGTTCGAGAAAAAAGTAAAGGCCGTTGAGAAGGTTGACGAGAACACCACCATACTCGACGCCAGAATGAACGTCTCGGACATAAACGAGCATATGAATGTGAGCCTTCCGGAAGGGGATTACGACACCCTGGGCGGCTTCATATTCAGCCTATTGGGCAAGGTTCCGGCGGTAGGCGACCAGGTTCAGTTCGAGAATATTATCATCAGCGTCGAAAGAGTGCACAGGAGAAGGATCACGCGGGCGAAAATCGTGAAAATACCGCGTGAGCCGGAGGATACAGCCGGTGTCGGAGGCTAGGAAAACAAAATACATATTCATAACCGGAGGCGTTGTTTCCTCCCTTGGGAAGGGGATAACGGCGGCGTCCCTCGGGAGGCTTCTCAAGTCCCGCGGCGTGTCGGTGAGCATTCAGAAGCTCGATCCTTACATCAATGTTGATCCCGGGACCATGAATCCGTACCAGCACGGCGAAGTGTACGTCACCGAGGACGGGGCCGAGACGGATCTCGATCTCGGGCACTATGAAAGGTTCACTGACGAAAACCTCGGCAGGCCGAACAATGTTACTACCGGAATGGTCTACTGGTCGGTCCTATCGAAGGAGAGAAGAGGGGATTTCCTGGGCGGCACGGTCCAGGTGGTCCCGCACATCACCAACGAGATCAAGGAGAGGATCAAAAGCGTCACTAAAAATGATCACTATGACGTGGTCATATGCGAGATAGGCGGGACCGTCGGCGACATTGAGGGGCTTCCGTTCCTCGAGGCCGCCAGGCAGTTCAGAAAGGACGTCGGGACCGAGAACGCCATTAATATTCATGTTACCCTTGTGCCGTACCTTGACACAACGGGTGAGTTCAAGACAAAGCCCACCCAGCACAGCGTCAAGGAGCTGCGGAGCATAGGAATTCATCCTGAGATAATCATCTGCCGGTCCAAGGAGCCCCTGAGCGACGAGCTGAAGGACAAGATATCTCTTTTCTGCGATACGGCCCGCGAGGCGGTGATCGGGCTCGTTGACACGGAAACGATCTACAAAGTCCCCCTTTCCCTGGCCGACGAAAAGCTGGACGAAATAGTCGCCAAGTACCTGGACCTGCCGTTCGGTGTCGCCGACCTGACCGAATGGAAGGACATTGTTGACAAGATTTTGTTCCCTCAGAAAGTCGTGAGGATAGCCATAGTCGGCAAGTACACCGAGCTCTCCGATGCTTACCTCAGCATAGTCGAGTCGCTCAGGCACGGGGGAGTGGCCAACAACGTGGGGATCGACATAAGGTGGATAAACGCCGAACAGCTTGAGGAGCATGAGGATGTTGAGCCTTATTTTCGCGGCGTCCACGGGGTGGTCGTTCCCGGAGGTTTCGGCATAAGAGGGGTTGAGGGCAAGATAAAGGCCATCCGCCACGCGAGAGAAAACAGGGTCCCTTATCTCGGGCTGTGCCTCGGAATGCAGTGCGCGGTGATCGAGTTCGCCAGGCACGTGTGCGGCATGAAGGGCGCGACCAGCACAGAGTTCAAGGAGAAGAACAACAAATACCCGGTGATAGACCTCATGGAGGAGCAGAAAAAGGTGACCGACAAGGGGGGCACGATGAGGCTTGGTGCTTATCCCTGCAGGATTAAGAAGGGGACCCTCCTTCACGCGGCTTACGGCAACGGCATGATCCGCGAGCGGCACAGGCACAGGTTTGAGCTCAACAACAAGTACAGAAAACAGCTTGAGGACGCCGGAATGACAATGAGCGGCGTTTATCCGGACGCCGACCTCGTTGAGGTGGTGGAGATCAAGGACCATCCGTGGTTCCTGGCGACCCAGTACCATCCGGAGTTCAAGTCAAGGCCCACCAGGCCGCATCCGCTCTTCAGGGACTTTATTGCCGCGGCGACCAGGCAGCTCGAAGAACAAAAGCTGCTGTTCAATGGCAAGTAAACAGAAGCTTTTCATCGGCACATCCGGATACAGCTACCCACACTGGCGCAAAGTGTTCTATCCGGACGGGCTTCCTCAGTCCGGATGGCTTGAGTATTACGCCGAGCATTTTACAACGGTGGAACTGAACAACACCTTTTATCATCTCCCCGGAAAACAGAACTTCGAGTCGTGGCGGAAGAGGGCTCCAAAAGACTTCACGTTCGCGGTCAAAGCGAGCAGGTTCATAACCCACGTTAAAAAGCTGAAAGATCCGAAGCCGCCCCTCAGGCTTTTTATGTCGAGGGCGAAAGGCTTAAAAACGAAACTGGGCCCGATCCTCTATCAGCTCCCCCCGAAGTTCAAATGCAATCTGCCAAGGCTTAGGAAATTCGCGGAAGCGCTTCCAAAAGGGTATGTTCACGTTTTCGAGTTCAGGGACCCGAGCTGGCTCAACGAAGATGTCTACGATGTCCTCAGGAAGAACAAGCTGGGCTTCTGCATATATAGTATGCCCGGGAGTAAATGCCCGGACGTTGTCACTTCGAACGTCGTTTACATAAGAATGCACGGTGGATCGGTTCTCTACGGCTCCAATTATTCCGGCTCCGAGCTCAAAGCCCTTGCGAAGAAGGTCAGGGGATTCCTGAAGAAGGGGCTGAAGGCCTACGTTTATTTCAACAACGACGCGCGCGGGTACGCGGTGAATAACGCGCTCAGTCTTAAGCGGTTGCTAAAATCCTGATTAATACATATAATGTCATTAAACTTCCACAAGGAGAGGACAAATGGCCGCTAAAAGAGTAAGCACGGGAATTCCGGGCCTCGACAGGCTGATAGGAGGAGGGCTTGTGGCCGGAAGGTCATATCTTGTCTCCGGCGAGCCTGGCACGGGCAAGACCATAATGTGCCTTCAGTACATTCTGGAGGGCATCAGCAAGGGCGAGAAAGGGGTCTTCGTTTCCATAGACGAGAAGCCGGAGCATCTTATTGAGGATGCCAAGGCGCTAGGCTGGGACCTTTCTTCCAAAATTGACGAGGGCACTCTTCAGATACTTGATGTTTCTTCATACTTTGTTGAAGCGGGGAAGTCCAAGGGCAAAAGCATAGACGTTGAGAGGGTCATAGACGACCTGAGCAGGTTCGTAAAGAAGGCGGGCGCCACCCGACTTGTCATCGATCCCGTCGCGCCGCTTTGCTCCAAGTCCGAGGCTTTTTCAGACATCCAGGATTACATAAAGAGGCTGATCTTCCTGCTTGAGGAGCAGACCGGCTGCACCACGCTCCTCACGTCGCACGTTCCGGTAGGCACGAACCGCCTTTCGCAGTACGACGTTGAGGAATTCGTGGTCTCCGGGATCCTGCTTTTGAGGCTGGTAAAGCCGGAGAAAAAGTACCTGCGCACCGTATTCGTAAGAAAGATGAGGGCGACTGCCGTCGATCTGTCCGAGTGGGCGTTCGATATAGTAAAGGAGAAGGGCCTGGTACTCAGGCAGCCGCTATAAAAAAGCAGGAGGGTTTATGCCGGAGAAGATCAGATTACTGATTGCCGATGATGAACCCGCTGTAATCGACCTGATAGGCAAATCATTCAAGGACGCGGGCTACGACGTGGTCTCCGCGTCTGACGGAGAGGACGCCCTGGTCAAGATCAAGAAATCCCCTCCCGATCTCGTGCTCCTAGACGTCAACATGCCCAAAAAGGACGGGTTCGAGGTCTGCAGGGAAATAAGGGAGTCCCCGGAGCTTTCATCCACCCCGGTAATCATAGTCAGCGCCCTGGGCGACGAGTACAACCGGATCACCGGCTTCAAGGAGGGCGCCGACGATTACGTTTCCAAGCCCGTGAATCTCGAGGAGCTCAAGGCCAGGGTGAAGGCCCTTCTGATGCGCAGCCGCGGGGTGCCGCCCGAGGTGAAGGAGAAAAAGGAGGCGGCGTCCGGCCCTGACGTTGAAAGGGTTCCCTCCGGGGTTCCGGCTCTTGACAAGGTGCTGGGCGGAGGAATTCCCAGGGGCTCGAACATACTCATACTTGGCCCTCTTGGCGTTTCAAAATCGGATTTCGCCAGAACTTTCCTCGCAACCGGAGTGAAGCGAAGCGAAAAGTGCATATTCATCGCAATTGACGACGATCCGGTCATGGTCAGGAAGCAGATCTCCAAGGACCTTCCGAAGCCGGCGGAGGAATTCGAAAAGCTTGACATGCTCAACTTTGTTGATGCCTTTTCCTGGTCGACGGGCTCCGAGCAGTCCAGGGAGAAATATTCGATCTCAGGCACTCTGGACCTGACCCAGCTCGCCTCCGTCATATCGGACGCGGGCTGCGACGTGGGGCAGACGGTGCAGGACAAGTGCGGAGGGCGCAGGGTCATAGATTCCATTTCATCCCTTCTGGTCAACTTTGACCTTCCTGCGGTGCAGAAATTTTTGTCGCAGATCGCGAGAACTTCCATAGCTTTCGGAGGGGTCACTACAGTGTATGTAATGGAGGAAGGATCGGTCAGCGATCAGGTTCTGAACAACATCAAGTACCTGATGGACGGAGTCATTGAGTTCGGCGAAATCAGGTCCTCTCCCCAGAGCAAGTCCCCGAAAAAGGCTCTTCGTGTCCTCCACATGAAGTGGGTCAAATACCTCAAAGACTGGGTCGCCTGGTAGGGGCTCAGGAGCGAAATTTCCTTACTCATCTTCCGATAACCTTCTGAAGCCATGCAAAGGGTAAATTTCCATTTCAGCTATAAATATTACGCCGAAACCCCGTATCGTTACACTTTTCATCCAATGGAGGAGTGGAGGGTCAGGCGGGAAGTTGACTGGCTGAAGGTTCAGCAGCAGCCTTTCGCCACAAGAACGCGCTTCATCTCGAAGAACGCCAAGATGAGGATACTTGAAGACATGCGCGATCACCTTGGCCTGCCTCACGCCCGGTTCATAACCTCTCCCGACCTCCGGGATGTACGGATGCCCGGCTGGAGAACCACTTTGAACTCAATGTATGTTTACTATCAAAAACTTACTCCGGGGGAAAGCTCTGCGCTGGACTTCATGTTCGATTCGGCCGGCATTGAGAAGCTTGATGATGTTCCGCTTGATGTTCAGATGGGCTTAGTTCCTCAGCTTTTAAGGCTTAACAGGACAATAGACTGGTACAAAATGAGCGATGTTTTGGTGCGAAGGCTTATGGAGCGCCTGGCGGAGGAAGCGGAAATTGATCATCCCCGCCTGATCAACTCCGGGCACATGAATGAAGTTGTCATACCTGAGATAGGATGCACTCTGCAGAACATGTACTCGCATTTTTGCAATGCGTTTAAGGGCCGGCGGGGCAGGGTTATTGATCTTATTCTTGACAAGGTTAATGTGGAGAAACTGGACTTAAGTTCCGCGCCGGACAGGATTTTTATTAAAAAATCTTTGCCCCGGTTCAGCTGGGCCGATATTCCCTTAAAGCTTCAGTTGAAGTACCTGAAAGATGTTTTTGTGAAGGCGCAAAATACCAGGGGCATGAAGTGCCCTCACATGAGGGCGTTGACGACTTCAAACCTGAATGCTCAAATACCCGAATTGGAAGTTTCTGCTGAGGCAATGCTCAACTATTACCGCCCCATGATGCCCGGGGATTATCCCGGACCCGCCGTTCATTTCATGCTGGACAGCGTAGGGGTAAAGCGGCTTGCAGACCTGCCGTTCGATGTCCAGTGCCGGTGCATACAGTATAATCACCAGCTGCCCTGGCTGGTTGTTCCGAAGCCCACCATAAAAAAGCTCCTTTCAATTTTAAGAAGCAAGGTCGATAAGGACGGCCATGTTCCTCACCTGAGGTTTTTGAGGATGCATCATCTTTACGATAACTATCTGGAAGAGATCGGGGCATCGCTTGCCGGGCTGCATCAAAGTTTCAGATCAAGACAGAAAAAAAGCGATAAAAGGGAAACTATTGATATCATTCTGGATCACTGCGGAGTTGAACGGCTTGATGAGCTCCCGTTCAGTCTTCAGATTGGGTGGACCGCTTCGGAATTCGGCCCCAAGTGGGGAAGGGTCCCGGACGAAGTGATAAAACACTGGCTCTGGTCGCTCGTTCCCGGGGCGCGCACCAGGCAGGGAAGGATATCAAGTCCTCTGGACCTTAAGAGAAAACAGTTCATGCAGAGACTGCCCGGGAAGGAGGGTAATTTTGAAGGTCTTTTCGACCATCTTGTCTTCAGGTTCGCGCTTCCTCACAACAGAGGACCTATCTTGAGGGGGGCGCCGACAGAGTTCCAGCTTTTTCTGACGCAGCTTGACCTTCCCGTGACGCTCCTGGCGAAGCGGTACGAAAAATTCGAACTTCTGGACCAAAATGAGAAAGACTATCTTATCCGCAGCGCGAAGCTGGGCGTCCCTGAGGCGATGGGGCATTTGTTGTATTTTTACCGCCCACTCATCGCCTTCTGCGCCCAGAGCGCGAGGGTTCGCCTGAAGAAGTACTACCTGAACTTTGACGAGCTTGAGCAGATCGGCAGGATAAAGTTCGTCCGCCTTGTCGCGACCTTTAACGCCCGCTTATCCGCTTTTGAAACCTATATCAGGAATTATCTTACGCTTCAGATCATTGATGAGGTTTTCAGAAAGGAAATGATAAGGCCCGACAACGTTGAATCGCTGGAAACTCCAGTATTTGAAGGTGAGCCGGATTACACGGTGGAAAAGAGGGTGAAGGATCAGATCATTCCCCGGCCTGACGCGGAACTGGAATCAAGGGAAATGACCGAGAAAATATATCTTGCCGTCAACGGCTCCGGGCTGACCAGGAGGGAAAAGGCCATCGTCATGAAAAGGCTTGGCGATAAGACGCTTGAGGAGATCGGGATGGGATTCAGGCCTAGGATCTCAAGGGAAAGGGTGCGGCAGATACTTGATGCCGCGATCGGGAAGATTAGGTCCGGCCCTTTCGCTGAAGTTCTCCGGGAAATGTACTTTGACTCTTTCGAGTAGTTCCGCCTCGCTTGTCAACCAGTCGAAATTATGCTATTCTACCGCAACTTGCTTGCCGGGGCGTAGCTTAGCTTGGTAGAGCGCCTGCTTTGGGAGCAGGAGGTCGCTGGTTCAAATCCAGTCGCCCCGATTCTCCTACGCCCACCGAAGCTTTAGCAAAGGTGGGCTTCGGAGAACAGGTTCTTATTGCTTCGTGGCGCTAGCGGTTCGGAGCTTTAGCGTAGAAGTGCGGGAGTAGCTCAGCTGGTAGAGCTCCACCCTTCCAAGGTGGATGTCGAGGGTTCGAATCCCTTCTCCCGCTTTTTTGATCCTTTAGTCTTAATCCTCTTTTTTGCCGAAGTGCTTCTCCAGCCACCCGTTCTTCACGTTCTCCCGCGAGTCGAAGTGTGAAATGTAGGGTTTAATGTCCAGAAGCGGGGTGTTGTCCAGCATGTCCGCTTCCTTAAATGTAATGATGTTCTTTTCGATCTTCTCAAGTTTAACGATGGATATGCCGATATGGTTCGGCCGAAAGGGGCTTCTGATGGCGAATATTCCGTGGATCTTGTCTTCAAGGTAGGGCCTGCCGGTTATTGTCACTTCTTTGGCGCGGTCGAAGTAGTAGACCAGTATTATGTGAGAGAACCCGTCGAGGTCCTTTAATCCCTCCTGGTATTCAGGGAAGACTTCGGCCTGCCCTTCAGTTTCCTTCTTGAATTTCCCCTGAATAGGGGCGTCTTTTGGCTGCTTATAGGGAGTGTGAATTATCCCGATGGGTTTTATTTCGATTTTCCCGGTCATTTTTTCCTTTCTGTCCGGATTATACGCCGTTCCTGCGGGTAGTCAATAATATTATCTTGAACGAACTCCAACTTTTTGTTATAATTTTCCGAACGTTAAAGGAAATTTTTAATCTCGAGCGTAGTCGAGGGTTTATCCTGAGCCTGTCGAAGGAATGTCCCCGTAGCTCAGCCGGATAGAGCAACGGATTTCTAATCCGTAGGTCGCAGGTTCGAATCCTGTCGGGGACGCGCTTTTTTGCGCCCATGGCTCAATTGGCAGAGCAAGTGACTCTTAATCACTAGGTTGTAGGTTCGAGTCCTACTGGGCGCAAAAATGTGGTAAAATCAAGGACAGGTTTGACCGTGCCGAGGTGGCGGAACTGGCAGACGCGCACGGCTTAGGACCGTGTGGGTTAACCCCCGTGCAGGTTCAACTCCTGTCCTCGGCAGTTCTCCTTCGCTGAAGATTCGGAGAATGTGAGGCGTGTGCGATCCGAAGCTTCAGCGTAGAAGCGCGGGAGTAGCTCAGTTGGTAGAGCACTACCTTGCCAAGGTAGATGTCGAGGGTTCGAGCCCCTTCTCCCGCTTTTTTCTTTCCCTGCCGGGCATATGCGCCAGTAGCTCAGCTGGATAGAGCGTCTGCCTTCGAAGCAGAGGGTCGCGGGTTCGAGTCCTGCCTGGCGCAGATGTTTACACTGAGCGAGCGAAGCGAGTCGAAGTGGTGGTCTTAGCTCAACTGGTTAGAGCACTGGATTGTGGTTCCAGAGGCTGTGGGTTCGAGTCCCATAGACCACCCCAGAAATAAGGATGAGGATTAAGGAGTAAGGGAGAGCAATTTGAAGATCATAAAGCAGGAGAAGAAGGGGAGCAAGGTCAGGATTGAGATAGAGGAGGATTACTCCAGGCTCAAGGCCATGATCGACAGGTCTTTCGCGGAGGCCGCAAAGGGGATAACGGTCCCCGGCTTCCGGAAGGGCAATGCCCCCAGGAACGTTGTTGAGAAATACGTTAACGAAAACGCCGTTATTGACAGGGCCGTCCAGAACCTGGTCTCCGACACCTATCCGGACATAATCAAGCAGGCCGGGATCGAACCGGTCTATTATCCCAACGTTGTTGTCGACAAGCGCGAAGAGGGCAGCCCCTTCCTGTACACCGTGGAGGTTGAGGTCTATCCGGAAGTGAAGCTTGGAAAATACAAGGGCGTTAAGGCTGAAAAAGAGAGCGAAGATGTCAGCGACAAGGAAGTTGAAGATTTTGTGGAAGGGCTCAGGCAGAGGACGGCGAGGATCGTGGAGGTTTCGGGCCGCGGCGCCGGTGACGGCGACATAGTGGAAGTTGACGTAAATGCCTCTGTGGAGGGTGCGGACGTGAAAACGCTCTCCGGAAAGAGAATGGGCTTCGAAATAGGCCAGGCAAGGATATCAAAAGAATTCGACTCGGAACTTATAGGGCTCAAGGCGGGCGATTCCAAAGAGTTCAGGATAGCCATGCCCGAAGAGCATCCCGCCAGGGATGTCGCGGGCAAGACGGTTTCTTTCTCCGTGAAAGCGGCCAAGGTTTCCGCGAGAGAGCTTGACGACCTGAACGACGACTTTGCCAAAAGGATATCCGGCAAGGCAACCCTTCAGGAGCTGAAGGACGACGTAAGAAAGAGCCTGTCATCCAGCAAAAAGCAGACGGCGGAGTCCGAGGTCAAGAACAGGCTGGTCGAAGAGATATCCAAGGGCATATCGGCTGACATACCCGAGGGCATGATGGAGAGGGAAACCGACGTCATGCTCGACGAGATGCGCGGCTCCCTCGCCCGAAGCAAGCTGACCCTCGATGATTACCTGAAGATGACCAAGAAGTCCGAAAAGGACGTCAGGAGTGAGCTGAGGAACGGGGCCGTCGCGAGGGTTCGGTCAAAACTCGCGCTGCGCGCCGTGGCGGAGGCCGAAAAGCTTGAGGTGACGCCGGAGGAAATGGACGAGGAGCTCTCCAGGCTTGCCGGAAGCAGCGGCCAGCCTGGGGAAAAGTTCAAGTCCTCGGTCGGAGAGTCCGGGCTTGAGTACATAAAAGACTACATGCTCAGGAGAAAAGCCCTTGATTTTGTTCTGTCCAAGGCAAAACTGGTTGAAAAGAAAAAAGGGAGGGATTGACATGAGAGAGTTTTCGCAGGGCGTCGTTCCAATGGTGGTCGAGCAGAGCACTAGAGGGGAGAGAGCTTACGACATATATTCCAGGCTTCTCAAGGAGAGGATAATATTTGTCGGAAGCCCGCTGGATGACGATGTTTCGAACATCATTATCGCGCAGCTCCTTTTCCTGGAGGCGGAGGACGCCTCGAAGGACGCTTACATGTACGTTAACTGCCCCGGGGGAGTCGTCACGGCCGGACTGGCCATCTACGACACGATGCAGTATATCAAGACCCCGGTATCAACTATCTGCATAGGGCAGGCGGCCAGCATGGGCGCTCTTCTTCTGGGCTCAGGTGCCAAGGGGAAGCGCTACGCGCTGCCGAACTCCAGGATAATGATACATCAACCTCTCGGAGGTGCACAGGGCCAGGCTACCGACATCGAGATCCAGACCAAGGAGATACTGAGGGTCAAGAAAGTGATCAACGGAATACTGGCCAAGCACACGGAACAGCCGATCACCAAGATAGAAAAGGACACGGACAGGGACTTTTTCATGACCCCCGACCAGGCGGTCGAGTACGGCCTGATCGACGAGGTCATCACGGTGGAGAAAGCCAAGAAGGGTTCAAAATAACGGGGGCTGAAATGTCAGATCCCGTCTCCAAACCCGATAAGAAGAGGCCGGAGAAGCTGGCTGAGTGGAAGGAGGAGCTTCCGCTCATACCGCTTCGCAACATGGTCGTCTTCCCCCAGATGATAGTGCCCCTCTTCATAGGAAGGTCCAAGTCCGTTAAGGCGCTCGAGGAAACCCTTGCCAAGGAGCGCATGGTCGTATTCGCCTCGCAGAAGAACGAGGACGTCGAGGAGCCGGAAATGAAGGACATCTGCTCGATCGGCACCCTGGCCGAGATAGTCCAGATGCTGGAGCTTCCGGACGGCACCACAAAAATACTCGTTGAGGGCGTTGCCAGGGCGAGGATCGAGAAATTCACGCAGCAAACCCCGTACTACCGCGTTCAGATCTCCAGGATACCGGAGCCCGAAGAAGTGACCGTCGAGGTCGAGGCCGCGATAAGGATGGTCATAAAGAAGTTCGAGGATTACGTCAAGCTGAACAAGCGGATACCGTCGGAAACGCTGATGTCAATAGTTAACGTAGACAACCCGGGAAGGCTGGCCGACCTCATCGCTTCTTATCTTGCCCTGCGCGTCGAGGAAAAACAGCAGATTCTAGAGGCTCTTTCCCCAAAGAAGAGGCTCAAGAAGCTGTCGGACGTCCTGGACAAGGAGATCGAGGTGCTCGAGGTTGAGAAGCGCCTGCAAGGTAAGGTGCGCGAGCAGATAGGAAAGGTCCAGAAGGAATATTATCTAAAGGAAAAGCTCAAGGCCATTCAGGAGGAGCTCGGCGAAGAGGAGGAGCCGTCTCAGCCGGAGATAGCCGAGTACAAAAAGAAGATCGCCTCGGCAAAGCTTCCCAAAGAGGTGAAGGAGAAGGCCGAGAAGGAGCTTGAGCGCCTGAGCAAGATGCCGTCGATGGTTTCCGAAGCGACGGTGATACGCACGTACCTTGACTGGCTGGTTGAGCTCCCGTGGAAGAAAAAGACCAGGAGCAAGATCGATATAGCCAGGGTGGAAAAGAGCCTGAATGAGGACCATTACGGTCTTGAGAAGGTGAAGGAGAGGATACTTGAATACTTTGCCGTCCTCAAGCTGACGGGGAAGATAGGGGGCACGATCCTTTGCCTGGTCGGCCCGCCCGGAGTCGGGAAAACTTCGATCGCCAGCTCCATAGCCCGCGCGATGGGAAGGAAATTCCTGCGCGCTTCGCTCGGGGGAGTGAGGGATGAGGCCGAAATAAGGGGGCACAGGAGAACGTACGTGGGATCTCTGCCCGGGAGGGTCATTCAGTCGATACACAAGGGCAAGGTTAACAACCCCGTTTTTCTTCTTGACGAGATAGACAAGCTCGGAATGGACTTCAGGGGAGATCCGGCTTCGGCCCTGCTTGAAGTCCTTGATCCCGAGCAGAACAAGGAGTTCAGCGATCATTATCTTGAGGTTCCGTTCGACCTTTCAGACGTTTTTTTCATAACTACGGCGAACACGGTCGACCCGATTCCGCGGCCTCTCCGGGACCGCATGGAAATGATAGTGATGTCCGGCTACACCGAGGAGGAGAAGCGCGAGATTGCCAAGGGGTATCTCATACCGAGGGAGATGGAGAGGCACGGGCTGAAGAAGGGGACCGTAAGCTTTCCTGACGATGCCCTAATGGCCGTCATCCGCGGATACACCAAGGAATCCGGAGTGCGGAACCTGGAAAGGACCATTGCGAAGATCCTCAGAAAGATCGCGACTGCCCGCGTGAAAGCGAAGGGCAAAAAGCAGAAGAAGACCGTTGTTGAATCGTCGAGCCTTCATGATTACCTGGGAGCCGAAAAGTTCAAGTACGGCCTCGCTGAAGAGAGGGACCAGGTGGGGACGTCTACCGGGCTGGTCTGGACCGAGGTGGGAGGCGACACCACTCCTGTTGAGGTTACGGTCATGAAGGGCAGGGGCAACCTGACATTGACGGGGAAGCTCGGCGAAGTTATGCAGGAGTCCGCGAAGGCTGCGATGAGCTTCATCAGGTCACGCGTCAGGGAGCTCGACATTGACGAGAATTTCTACAGGAAGGTGGACGTCCACATTCACGTTCCTGAAGGCGCTGTTCCCAAGGACGGTCCTTCGGCGGGCATTACCATCGCGACAGCTCTTGCTTCCGCACTCAGCGGCCGCCCCGTCAGAAGGGATGTTGCCATGACTGGAGAGATCACCCTCCGGGGCAAGGTCCTGCCCATCGGAGGATTGAAGGAAAAGATCCTCGCGGCCAGAAGAGCCGGAATAAAGAACGTTATACTGCCCAAAGAGAACGAAAAGGACCTGAAGGAGCTAAAGAAGGAGCTGCCCAAGGACGTCAAGTTCATACTGGTCTCGGGCATGGACGAGGTGCTCAAGGCGGCTCTCGGCCCGAGAATAAAAAACTTCAAGATCGAGGTCAAGGAAAAGGCGGGCGCTCCCCGGATCATTCTTCCCGGGGATGAGAAGGGCCCTCAAGCCTCTGACGGAGAGACGCGGCTGCACTGATGGAGTACAAGAAAACCCTGAACCTGCCGAAGACCGACTTCCCCATCAAATCCAACCCAAAAAAGGTTGAGGAAGACGCTCTTTCGTTCTGGGAAAGCGAGGGCGTTTACGGGAAGATGGTGAAGAAGGGCGGGGCAAGGAAGTTCATCCTCCACGACGGCCCTCCCTACGCAAACGGCGACATTCACCTGGGGCACGCCATTAACAAGGTCCTCAAGGACATTGTGGTCAAGAGCAGGGCCATGAGCGGATTCTCCGTGCCGTTTATCCCCGGCTGGGACTGCCACGGCCTGCCCATTGAGACCCAGCTGATAAAGAAGCTCGGCGTCAAGCGCAAGGAGATGGAGATAACCGAGTTCAGAAAGCTCTGCAGGGACTACGCCATGAAGTACGTTGACGTGCAGAGAAAAGAATTCATAAGGCTGGGCTGCTTCGGCGAGTGGGAGAAACCCTACCTCACGCTTGATCCATCGTATGAATCCAGGATCGCGGCAATATTCGGAAAACTCGCCGAATCCGGATATGTCCTCCGGGGGCTCAAACCCATGCACTGGTGCCCGTCCTGCGAGACCGCCCTGGCCGAGGCCGAGATAGAGTATCAGGAGAAAGAGTCTCACTCCATATACGTAAAATTCAGGATAAAGAGCATAAAGGCCGAGAGTGCCGCCTTCAAGCCCATGGCCGATTCCCTCTCCTCGGGAACGGCTCACATAGTGATCTGGACCACGACCCCGTGGACGCTTCCCGCGAACGTCGCGATTGCCGTTAATCCCGGCTTCGAATACGCCGCCGTAAGGGACGGGGACGACATTTACGTTGTTGCCGAAGGGCTCCTTGAGGATTTCGTGAAGAAGAGCGGCCTGACTGAGCACCCGGTGCTGACGAGGTTCAAGGGCGAGGCCCTTGAGGGCGTCATCTGCGCCCATCCGTTCGTTCAAAGAGACGTTCTTGTGGTTCTTAACGACCAGTTCGTTACTCTTGAGCAGGGCACCGGAGCCGTTCATATTGCTCCTGGGCACGGCGAGGAGGACTACAGGGTGGGGCTGGAATACAAGCTGCCCACCGTCATGCCCGTTGATCCCAGGGGGTTCTTCACGAGCGAGGCCGGCAAGTACTCGGGATTAAGATACGACAAGGCCAATGAGATCATCCTTTCCGACATGAAAGAGGACGGCTCTCTTCTTTACTCGGGGAAGACGAGGCATTCTTATCCTCACTGCTGGAGGTGCAAGAAGCCCGTCATATTCCGCGCGACCGAGCAGTGGTTCGTGTCCGTCGACCACAAGAACATGAGGACGGAGTGTCTTAAGGCGATAGCTTCAACCAAATGGCTCCCTCCCTGGGGAGAGAACAGAATAAGGGGCATGATGGAGTCGCGCCCCGACTGGTGCATATCAAGGCAGAGGTCGTGGGGCGTTCCGATACCGGCTTTTTTCTGCAGGGAATGCGGGAAGCCGGCCATGACGGGAGAATTCAATAAAGCCATAGTCAAACTATTCTCCGAGGAGGGGACCGACGGATGGTTCAGGAAGGACGCGGCTGAGATCCTCGGAAGCGGCTTCAAATGCCCTGAGTGCGGCTCCGCGAAATTTAAAAAGGAAACCGACATACTCGACGTGTGGTTCGAGTCCGGAGCAAGCCACTTCGCGGTCCTGGAAGGGTCCAAAGAGCTCAAGTGGCCCGCCGATCTTTATCTGGAGGGATCGGACCAGCACAGGGGGTGGTTCCAGACCTCTCTTCTCACTTCGGTCGGAGCCAAAGGCAGGGCCCCGTATGACGCGGTGCTGACCCACGGCTTTACGGTAGACGAGTCGGGCAAGAAGATGAGCAAGTCCCTGGGCAACGTCGTGGATCCTCAGAAGGTAGTTTCAAAGTACGGAGCGGATGTTCTGCGCCTCTGGGTGGCGTCGACCGATTTCAGGGACGACATGAGCGCTTCCGAGAACATCCTCAAGCAGGTCAACGACGCCTACGGCAAGATAAGGAACACATGCAGGTTCCTGATAAGCAACCTGGGGGATTTTGATCCTAAAAAGGATCGAGTGCCTCAGAAGGACATGAAGGAGCCCGACAGGTGGGCCGTCCTGAAGTTCTCCCGCCTGGCCGAAAGGGTGCGGAAGGCCTACGACAACTACGAATTTCACATTGCCTTTCACTCCATCAGGGACTTCTGCGTCAACGACCTGAGCGCCTTTTATCTGGACATCTCCAAGGACACCTTGTACTGCGACGCGCCCCTCTCCGCGTCAGGGCTGTCAGCCCGGACTGCGCTTTTCGAGATACTAAAGGGGCTTGTCGTGCTCTTCGCGCCGATACTTTCCTTCACCGCCGAGGACATATGGAAGCGCGTTCCCGGAAGCGGCGGAAGCGTCTTTCTTGAAGGCCTTCCTATGCCTGCCGCGGACAGCAAAGACAAGGCCCTTGAGTCCAGGTGGGACAGTCTGATGAAGGCGAGGGAGGAAGTCTACAGGGTGATCGAAATAATGAGGAACAACAAGGAGCTCGCCGGTGCTATCGAGTCGGACATTACTCTTTACGCAAAGGGAGCGATGCTTGAAGCCCTTAAAGGGGCTGATGACCTCTCCAGGGTCTTTATATGCTCCAGAGCTTCCGCAAAAACACTCGACGAAGCGCCGGAAGGTTCCGCCGCATCCGCGGCTGGAGACCTCAAGTTTGTCGTTAAAAAATCATCCTGGGCAAAATGCGAGCGCTGCTGGAACTACCGGGAAACCGTTGGCTCCGTCTCAAAGCACAAAACCCTTTGCAAAAGATGCGCCGATACAGTAGAGTCATTAGAAAAATAGAAAGGAAGCAAGCATGACATCAAGCGACGTTAAAGACAAATCCCTGGCCGGCAAGGGAAAGCTGAAGATAGAGTGGGCCGGAAGGAGCATGAAGGTCCTCGAGCTCGTGAGGGACAGGTTCAGAAAAGAAAAGCCCCTCAAGGGGATTAAGGTCTCATGCTGCCTTCATGTGACCTCCGAAACCGCCAATTTGGCCTGGACGCTCAAGGAGGGAGGGGCTGACGTCGTTGTCTGCGCCTCGAACCCGCTTTCCACCCAGGATGACGTGGCGGCGTCGATATCCGAGGATTTCGGCATACCCACTTTCTCCATAAAGGGCGAGGACGACAAGACCTATTACAGGCACATCAATGCAGCGCTCGACCACAAGCCGGCAATCACCATGGATGACGGCGCCGATCTGGTTTCGGAGCTTCACAAGAGCCGCAAGGGCCAGATAGGGCAGGTCATAGGCGGGACCGAGGAGACGACGACGGGGGTCATCCGCCTCCGGAACATGGCCAAGGACAAGGCGCTTCAGTTCCCGATGATAGCCGTGAACGACGCCATGACAAAGCACCTTTTCGACAACAGGTACGGCACCGGACAGAGCACGATAGACGGCATTCTCAGGGCCACCAACGCCCTGATAGCCGGCTCGACCTTCGTTGTGTGCGGCTACGGCATGTGCGGAAAGGGCGTGGCGAAGCGGGCCGAGGGCATGGGAGCCAAGGTCATAGTTGTTGAGGTTGACCCTCTGCTCGCGCTTGAAGCCGCCATGGACGGCTTCCAGGTCATGAAAGGGATAGATGCGGCGAAGGCCGGAGACATATTCGTAACGGTGACCGGGGACGCCCACGTGCTTCGGAAGGAGCACTTCGACGTGATGAAGGACGGGGCAATTGTCGCGAACTCGGGGCACTTTAACGTCGAGATCGACGTGAAGGCGCTTGAAAAGATGGCGAAGGGCACTAGGCTGGTAAGGGACTTTGTGAACGAGTACACAATGCGGGACGGCAGGAAGATCAACCTTCTGGGCGACGGGCGCCTCATAAATCTCGCCGCCGCCGAGGGTCATCCCGCCGCCGTAATGGACATGAGCTTCGCCAATCAGGCGCTGTGCGCGGAATACATGGTGAAGAACGGCAAAAAGCTGAAGAAGGACGTGTATGTTGTCCCGACGGAAATAGACAGGGAGGTTGCCAGGCTCAAGCTTGAGGCCATGGGCATCAAAATCGACGAGCTGACCGCGGACCAGAAGAAATATCTGGCCTCCTGGGAGGAAGGAACATGAAAAGAAAGGAAATGGAGAAAGGGAAAGGGAGAAGGAAGAAGACGGCGAAAAAAGACATCTCCCAGAAGCTCATTGAGAAACTTGAGAACCTCGGTGTTCAGCTTGAAAGGGCGAACATTACCGAGTACGTTCAGACCGTCAGAAGGCCCTGGAAGGTAATAGCTGTTAATTTCGGCATGGGTATTGCCAGGGGCTTCGGCACGGCGATCGGAATGACGATAATTTTCGCCCTGATCGTCATAATTTTGACGCAGATACTCTCCAAGCTCATCTCACTCCCGCTCATAGGCCAGCAGATCGCCAAAATAGTGGAGTACGTAAACCAGTACATGGGCGAGGCCTCAAGGTTCAAGATTAAATGAGAGAAAAGCCGGTTTTCTGGTGCGCCGCACTTGTCGTTCTTCTGCTTGATCAGGCCGCGAAATACCTGATCCAGCTAAAACTTGTTCCTTATAAGTCCGTTCCCGTTTTGAACGGCATTTTCCATATTACCTACATAAGGAACACCGGCGCGGCCTTCGGATTGTTCGGAGGGTTCAGGATCCCGCTTGTGATCGTCGGCATCGCAGTCAGCGCCGCCGTGATCTACTTCCATTTCCGCACCCAGCAGAGGCTCGGCCTTCAGGCGCCGCTTGGCCTGATACTCGGCGGAAGCGCCGGAAATCTGGTCGACAGGATATTCAGGTCATACGTCATAGACTTCATCGACTTCAAGTTCTGGCCCGCCTTCAACGTCGCCGACATTGCCGTCAATCTTGGCATTCTCCTGATACTTATCAGGCTTTTCCTGAGAAAGGAGCCGGTCTGATGCATCCGGTTCTGCTGAGCCTTGGGCCTGTCACGATCTACTCATACGGGTTCATGCTGTCGCTGGCGTTCCTTTCGGGACTCTTTGTAATAGTAAGGCTTGGGAAAAGTGAAGGCATAGAGCCTGAAAAGATACTGGATATCGCCGTCTGGGTGATACTCGGCGCCATAATCGGAGCCAGGGTGCTGTACGTCATCCTGTTCTTCGGAGAGTTCAGGGGAAACCTGTTTGAAATCTTCATGATACAGCACGGAGGCCTTGTATTCTACGGAGGGTTCTTCGGGGCGCTTCTCGCGATATTATGGAGAACAAAAAGGTTCGGCCTTCCGCTCTGGAAGGCGTTCGACCTCGCGACTCCCGGCACGGCTCTAGGATATTCTATTGCCAGGATAGGATGTTTTCTTAACGGATGCTGCTACGGCATCGAAACGTCGATCTTTTGCGCCGTAAAGTTCCCGCATCTCCAAGGAATGAGGCATCCTACCCAGCTGTACGCGTCGGCCACGGTTTTCCTGGTGTTTCTCGCGCTTCTCTGGCTGTGGAAGAGGCGCCGCTTTGACGGGCAGATATTCCTGCAGGGTGTCGTGCTTTACTCCGTTTACAGGTTCCTCATCGAGTTCATCAGGGTGGGGCCCAGGGTCATGCTCAACCTTTCCGCGTCGCAGCTTCTGAGCATAATGGCGTTCGTCCTGGCGGGAGGGACTCTCATTTGGAAAATCAGGCGGAATTAAAGGATATACTGGTCTCTTCCCGCGACGCAGGCAAGAGAGTGGATAAATTTCTCTCCGGCAGTTCGCTGAACCTCTCCAGGTCCTTCATTCAAAAGCTCATTGATGACGTCTCCGTTAAGGTCAACGGAATGCCGGTCAGGCCAAGCTACGTTCTGAAGGAGAACGACAGGATCTCTGTCTCGATCCCGCCCCCGAAAAAACTTGATGTCCGCCCAGAGAATATACCGATAAAAGTCGTTTATGAGGATTCCGACGTTATAGTGCTTGATAAGCCGGCCGGATTGGTGGTGCACCCGGCCGCGGGGAACTTCTCGGGAACGCTGGTCAACGCCCTGATGTTCCACTGCGAAAAGCTGTCATCGATCGGAGGGGTCCTCAGGCCGGGAATAGTGCATCGGCTGGACAAGAACACGTCGGGCTTGATGGTCGTCGCGAAGAGCGACGCCGCGCATCGGAGCATTTCTGAGCAGATGAAAAAGAGGTCCGTGAAGAAGACTTACGCGGCTCTTGTCCACAAGAGAGTGCCTCAGGACGAAGGCACGATCGATTCCAGGGTCGGCAGAAACCCGGTCCACAGAAAGAAAATGTCCGTCATAAGAGATTCGAAGCTTAAGTCCAGGGAGGCACTTTCAAAATACCGGGTTGTTGAGAGGTTCAAGGGGTACACTCTGCTGGATGTTGAGATCATGACGGGCCGCACGCATCAGATAAGGGTCCACATGGCCTCAATAGGGCATCCGGTTGTCGGAGATTCAGTTTACGGAAAAAAGAAGAACGAGCTGGGAATTGCGAGGCAGCTTCTGCACGCGAAGAAGCTTGGCTTCGCGCATCCTGTCACGGGGCAGTATTTGGAGTTTGAATCAGAGCTTCCCGGGGATTTCGAGCGGGCCCTGTCGGCATTAAGAAAAAACGTGCCCCATTATCAGCCCTAGGATAGTCGGTACGGCGACTATTGCCGCGGCGTCCCTTACCGCCAGGCTCAGCCCCACCGCGATCGCGGTGACGCATATCAAAAACCCGACTCCGGCGCCGACAAGCAGGCCCTGGACAAGATTGACGTGGTACGGGACGTTTACTTCTTCCTTGTACTCCTTGACCACGTCCGCCTCATCGACCATTGCCGGTTTGCTGGCCTTCTGGGACGGGTTGATGATGCGCACAATGATGTCCTTTTCGGCAGGGTTTTGTGTTTGAGAGGCAGGTGATTTTCTTCTGGCGAAGATCTTCTTAAGCATTTCCCTTCCTCCTCAACACCGGGGGTGCTTGTCCACCGAAGCTTCAGCGAAGGCGGACTCATCTCATTATCGGTGTTTACGCGCGCAAATTTCACTATTGATTATATATTTTACATATGCCTGAATCAAGCGTTATGAGATGTGGTATAATTCCGAAACCGTGAAAAATTCAATCAAGACCATCATCATAATGTTCGTCGCGCTCTCTGTTTTTTCGGGGATATTCGTCGGATGGTATTTCTGCATTCAGTTCCTTCAGGTATGGATGAGCGGCAACATTGACAAGATAGAAAAGCTCGCCATGTTCTTCTTCAGGCTTGCGGAAATGGTATGGGTCCTGCCTTTGGCCATGGTGGTCTTCTCGTTCATTCTGGTCTCGGTGATTCTTATTATCAGCGGTTTGTCGGCCGATCGCGCGAAGAAGAGGGCCGTAAGCGAGTTTCCCGGAATCTGGGCGGAGCTCAGGGGCATACTGAAGAGCAAGGGCAAGGTCCCTGGCGGCGAGAAGCAGCTGAAGAGGCTGGGAGACTGGTATCTCAAGTACTTCGACCACGTTAAGGAGGACCTTGGCAAATATATCAGGGAGCGGGGAAAGGACCCGGACACCATTATCGACAAGATACAGCTCAATCTCTTTGCCGCTTACGAGGGGAAAGGCGCCACAATTTATCAGCTTGCTTACGATGAGGAAGCTGTTGTCACAGATTACTGCGCCGGAATGATGTATAAGAAATAAACCGCCTTTTACCTGTGCGAGAGTATCTCCTCGATCGAACCGCACGGAACGGGCTCCCTGTTCACGAAGTCGCCGATGTTCTTTCTTCCCGGGATGAATATGTGAAAGTCGCTTCCGCCCGTCACGCCCAGATCATCAATCCTAGCCCTGTTGAGCAGGACGTTGATCCAACTGTCGGTGTTCTTTGAGTGCCATACCTCCAGCGCTCTTATTCCCAGCGATATGACATGCCCGAGCTCTTCTTCGTTTCTGACTCCGAACATGAAGTCGCCGGAATGAGCGAGGGAGGCAATTCCTCCCAGGCTGATAATTTTGCTGACCGCTTCATCAGTATAGTAATAGTCCCTGTCCTTTACGACAGGCGGCGTCAGGAAGCGCTCCCTGATCTCAGGCGATTGCCTCAGGGTCAATCCGGATTTCCTCTCGAACCTTGACCATGTTTTCGGATTCTGAAAGAAGAAGGCCTCAAGAATCTCCCTGGGGCTCATGCAGAACTTGGGAGCTATTTTTTTCACTTTTTTGCGGAGCGCGATAGCCAGATGTTCGTCGGACGGCGTTCCCACGGAGACCTCTTTCATCAGGTCCCCGAAATAAACGCTTATCTGATGAGGCCATCCGGTTTCGGTAGTAAGCATGAAGGGGTTTTCTCTGGTCGCGATGCATATGTTTATGTAGTAATCCTCTCTCAGTCTGTGGATCTTGGCGAGGCGACTTGTGAACTCCTCGTCATTTTCCGCCTTCTCCAGATCGAACCCGTATCCGAGGATGTGGAGCATGCGGGGCCTCTCCCTCTCGTCCCAGCAGAAGAATGATGTCAGCTCTATTCCGCTCATGAAGTTTATGCCACGCTCTTCCGCCGCTAGCGCGGCCTCGCGAAGACCCTTGATGCTGTCGTGGTCCGTCACAGACATCTCGCTCACGCCGCGGGTGGCGGCAAGCTTTACCACTTCAGACGGCCTGTAGGCTCCGTCGGAGTAGCAGGTGTGTATATGGAAGTCGCGCCTTACGGAAGATGCTGTTATCCTCATGTTTATTTATCGGCAAATACTGTGTTATAATTCAGTTCTTATGCTTTTAACAATTGATGTGGGCAATACAAATATAGTTTTTGGCCTTTTTAAAGGGAAAAAGCATGTGAAGACGTGGAGGGAAGAGACTGGGCGTCAGGCGCTGGGCCTTAGGCGTCAGAGTAACATTGACGGCGTCATTGTCTCCAGCGTTGTTCCCAAGCTCGACAGACCGCTTAAGAAGGCTGTTGAAAAGTCGTTCAGGATCAAACCGGTCTTCGTGACGCACAAAAACATCGGGTTGAAAATTAAGCTGAAAAGAAAAAGCGAGGTCGGGTCTGACCGCCTGGTCAACGCTTATGCGGCAAAGGAGCTCTACGGGGGGCCGGCGATAATCGTCGACTTCGGAACGGCGACCACTTTTTGCGGGATAAACAAGAAGGGTGAGTACCTGGGAGGGGCGATAGCACCGGGGGTAGCGCTTTCGGCCAAGGCGCTTCATTCAGGCACTGCCAAATTGCCCGAAATTGAGGTAAAATACACAGGGAAGGTGATCGGGAAGAGCACCAGGGAGGCGATGCGGTCGGGGCTCTATTTCGGGTACGCCGCCATGGTTGAGGGAATGATAGGCCGGTTCAGGAAGGCGCTGGGGAAGCGGGCGAAGGTGATCGCGACAGGCGGGTTTTCCGAGGTCCTGAACAGGCACACAAAGGATTTCGATGTCGTTGACAGGGATCTGACGCTGAAAGGCTTGAAGTTGATCTGGGAGAAAATGAATGTCTGAAGAATTAAGCGAATTATTAAAGATCAGAAGAGGCAAGCTCGACGAGCTGAGAGCGATGAAGATCGATCCTTATCCGTATTCGTACGACCAGAAGCACTTCGCGGCTTCCGTTCTTGCAAAGTACAAAGACGTGACGGAGGAGGAGAGCAAGGAAGAAGTGTCTCTTGCCGGAAGGGTAATGACCAAGAGGGGGCACGGCAAGGCGTCTTTCGCCAATCTTCAGGACACCACGGGCAAGATACAGATATACGCGAAGATCGACGTCCTGGGGGAAAAGGATTTCGATCTGTTCATGAAGCTCGACATGGGCGACATAATAGGGGTGAAGGGGCGCGTTTTCAGGACGAAAAGGGGAGAGATCACCTTGAAGATCACGAAATTCGTCCTCCTTTCCAAGTCTCTTCATCCTCTGCCCGAAAAGTTCCACGGCCTCCAGGACAAGGAGCTCCGGTACAGGGAGCGGTACGTGGACCTCATCGTCAACCCGGAAGTCAAGGAAGTGTTCAGAAAGCGCTGCAGAATAATAAGCCTTATAAGAAGAAAGCTCGACGATCAGGGGTTCCTTGAAGTTGAGACCCCCGTTCTTCATGTCATGCCGGGAGGCGCGACCGCGAGGCCTTTCGAGACTTACCACAATACCCTGGACATGAACCTCTATCTCAGAATAGCATTGGAGCTTCACCTCAAGCGGCTCATAGTAGGCGGTCTCGAGAGGGTCTATGAGATCGGCAGGGTCTTCAGGAACGAGGGAATGTCATACAAGCACAATCCGGAGTACACCATGCTGGAACTCTACAAGGCGTACGCGGATTACGAGGATGTCATGCGTCTCACCGAGGAACTTGTTACTTCCGTCGTGAAGGAGGTCACCGGAGGCACGAAGATCGAGTTCAGGGGGCAGAAGATCGATTTCAAGACGCCCTGGAAGAGAATGACGCTCGCGCAGGCCTTAAAGGAGCACGGGAACATCGACATAAGCGCCGGCGAGGAAAAGCTCAGGGAGGTCGCGAAGAAGAAGGGAATAGAGGGAGCCGGGGAAATAGGGATTGGGAAGGTCATCAATCTGCTGTACGATAAATTCGTGGAAGCGGACCTGGTTCAGCCGACCTTCATTACGGATCACCCGGTTGAGACTACGCCGCTCGCCAAGAGGCACCGCAGGGACAAAAAGCTGGTGGAGAGGTTTGAACTGATTGTCGCCGGGATCGAGATCGCCAACGCTTTCTCGGAGCTGAACGATCCCATAGACCAGAGGGGCAGGTTCGAGGAGCAGCAGAAATTGAGAAAAGAAGGCGATCTAGAGGCCGAGTCAATGGACGAGGACTTCCTGAAGGCGCTTGAGTACGGAATGCCGCCCACTGGAGGCCTGGGCATCGGCATTGACCGGCTCGTCATGCTGTTGACGAACTCGGAGTCAATTAGGGACGTGCTTCTTTTCCCGCACATGAGGCCTGCCGCATGATAATTACGGAGCAGAAGAAGCTTGAGAAGATCCTTGAGCACCTTGAAGGCTCGAAGTCCGTTTTCATAATAGGATGCGGCCGCTGCTCGACTTCCTGCGAAACGGGAGGGGAGAAGCAGGTGAAGGAAATGAGCGGGAAGCTTGAGGCAAAGGGCAAGAAGGTCCTTGGCTCGGTGGTGATAGAGGCCCCGTGCGACGACAGGCTTGTCAAAAGGGACACAAAGGGGCACATGGCCGAGATCAGGAAAGCGGATTCTCTTCTCGTCATGAGCTGCGGCGTCGGAGTTCAGACCGTCGCGGAGATACTTGATAAGTCGGCTTATCCGGCCCTTGAGTCGCTTTTCCTGGGCAGGACCAAGAGGCTCGGCAAATTCTACGAGATGTGCATGATGTGCGGTGAGTGCGTCCTGGACGAGACCGAAGGCATATGCCCCATAGCCAGATGCTCCAAGCACCTCCTGAACGGCCCCTGCGGGGGCTCGCATGACGGAAAATGCGAGGTCGATCCCAAGTACGACTGCGCCTGGCATCTTATTTTCGAGCGCCTCAAGGCCAGGGGCAAGACGGACAAGCTCAGGAAGTTCAGAGGGCCCAAAGATTATTCAAGGGTAATAAGGCCCCGGAAGATCGAATCCCGTTAACCCGTTATTAATTAATAAATCAATATGTCGTTAAAAGAAGCAATAAAATCGAATAAGTTCATTGTTACCGCGGAGATAGCTCCTCCTAAAGGGGTCGATATAGAAAAGCTCCTGGAGGACGCTGAAATACTTCGTGAGATGGTAGACGCGGTCAACGTGACGGACAACCAGAGGGCGGTCATGAGGCTCTCGTCGATGTCGTTCTGCGCCAAGCTCGCGGAGAAAGGCTTTGACCCCATTCTCCAGATGACATGCAGGGACAAGAACGCGCTGGCTTTGCAGTCAGACATTCTGGGGGCTTATGTTCTGGGCATCAGGAACATACTGGCCCTGTCCGGCGACTATCCGAACAGGGGAGACCAGGGCGGAGTGAAGCCGGTGTTCGACCTCGATTCCGTGCAGCTGGTCGATCTCATAAAGAAGATGGACGGCGGAAAGGACCTTCGCGGGAACAAGCTCACTGGGAAGCCCAGCTTCACGATAGGCGCCGTTGTGAACCCCGGCTCAATGCCGCTCGAGCCTCAGCTTATCAAGCTGCGCAAAAAGATCGACGCCGGAGCGGACTTCATTCAGACCCAGGTGGTATACGATGTGGATGTCTTCAAGGCATTTCTCAGGGAGGCCAAGGTCCCTCCTCGGGTAAAGGTTATTGTGGGAATATTCCCGCTTCGATCCTACAAGATGGCCGCTTTCGTAAATGAGCAGATCCCGGGCGTTTCGGTGCCCGACAGGGTCCTTAAAAGAATAAAGAGCGCGAAGGATCCCGTTCAGGAGGGGCTTAACATCTCGGTTGATATCATTGAGGAGCTCAAACCCATCTGCGCAGGCATCCACCTGATGACTCTCAACAACCTTCAGGAAATACCGGATATCATCAAGAGAAGCGGGTTAATTTAGCTATTCTTCGATGATCATCCTTGGAGCGTCGCGGAGAGTATTGTCCAGCATGTCTGTCAGGAACAGGATCGCTGCCAGCCTTATCCGCTCCTGAAGGGTAAATTGTCCCGCTGCCTGCCGGATATCCGGGTCTGATGAGTGTTCCGCGTTGAACGCCGGCATGAAGATCTTTTCCATGATCACCGCTTCGATCCTTCCCCCTCCGATTTCTTTTCTGACGACCTTCGGGTCTTCAAGGCATGCCCAGGGGAGCGAGACGGTCATTTTCGCCACCGCATCGTTTACCCTTGCAAGCCACAATGCTTCTTGAAGCGGCACATTTTCCCATACCCGGCTTCCTATTCTCACAAATTTCCGGTCCTTGGAAACGGTCAGTATGCCTTTTTTTATGGTTTTCCACGGCATCTGTTCGGCAGGAAGGGAAAATCTCCGGATGTTGAGCCGGGCGCACGGATTGTTTATTGCCAATATTTTCACGAATATCTATCGATGCGAATGAGCGCCGATTTCAAAATTCCGTTGACAAATCAGCGTGAAAATAATAGAGTTTTACTATACTTGTCACATGGAGGGTACTTTATGAATAAGAAAAGTATTCTTGTTCTCTCCGCTCTCCTGGCGCTGGTTCTTGCCATCCCCTTAATCTGGGGATGTGGGGAGGGTGTCAAGTCCGATGATGATGAGCCGTCCCCTTCGGCCGGCCCGACGCTTTCCGAAGTTGGACCGAAGACGCTCTGGGTCGTTAATTCTCCTATAGGAGTCACTCCGTCGATAATCACTTCGATCGAGGTTTCCTGGAAAACCGACGTTCCCGCCACAACAAAGCTCATTTATTACTGCTCCACAATGGAGACAGGGACCATGTTCGTTACCGAAGAGACAACACTTACAATGACGCATGAGGTGGTTGTCACCGGGTTGTCTTCGGAAGAATTCTGCTTCAGGGCCGCCTCAAAGAACCAGGCCGGCCAGGAAACCATATCCGGCCTCGATTCGCCGGTCTTGTATCTTTTAATGTCGCCTCCGGGAGTGTCCAGCGTTGACGCGGATACCTATCTGGACCAGTTCTTTACAGGCCTCAATTACGGCAAGTCCCCCATACTCATAGTGGGGGATTCTGCCGTTCCTTCGGAATTCAGGGCCTTGCTTAATTTTGATATAAGTTCGGTCCCGACGAACAGGGTCATTGTGAATGCCGATCTTATGCTGTATATGACCGCTGAATCGATCGCCGCGGGCTTCCCGATCGATGTCTATGGAAATACTGAACCGCAGTGGTTTGAGGGAGTGGATATCAACGCGATAACCGCTTCTCCTGAAGCTACCTGGGCCTCAGGGCTTGACTGGCCTCCCGGCGCTGTGGGCCCTCCATGGGTCGCACCCGGGCCTTACAGGTGGGTGCCGCCGCAGCCTGTCGGAGGAGGTTCTCCCACCCCTCCGCTTAATGTTGTTCCGGTAATGGTCGGAGGAGCCGGGCCGAGGTATTATTACATAGGCGATGTCGGGGCCGGTTTTGGGCTGCCTTCGGGATTCATCGTTGTTTATAACGTAGGCACTGCTCCCGGAGGGCTCCCTGACACGAAAACATTCCACTCCAGGGACTGCGGGGATCCGTCGTTCTATCCGGGGCTGAAATTGTGGCTGACTAAGTAGCGTTCAGGCCCGTCCGCCGACAATTATTTCGGGTATCCTGATCGTCGGCTGGCCGTCGGAAACCGGGGCGTGGTCGTACTTTCCGCAGACCCCGGTTTGGAAGGTGAGGTCGTTCCCGACCATGTCTATTGTCTCGAGCACCTTGGGGCCGTTTCCTGTCAGAATAGCGCCCCTCACCGGCCCCTTTACCTTGCCGTTCTCGATCAAATAGCCCTCGGTGACCTCAAAGACGAAGTCTCCGTTCGTTACGTTGACCTGGCCGCCGCCCATTCTCCTGACAAGAAGACCCTGCTTGATCGAGTCGATGATCTCCCGGGGGTCGCTCTTTCCCCTTGCGATATAGGTGTTCGTCATCCTGGGGACCGGCTTGTTCCTGTAGGACTGCCTCCTGCCGTTCCCTGAGGGCTCAATTCCCAGAAGCTTCGCGTTGAACCTGTCGCTCATGAAGCCCTTAAGGATACCGTTCTCGATAAGTACGTTTTTTCTGGAAGGAGTGCCCTCGTCGTCAAACCTGTAGGTGCCGAACTTGCCGGCCATGGTCGGGTCATCTATCACGGTAATAAGCTCTGACGCGACTTTCCGGCCCACCTTGCCTGCGTATATCGAGGTCTTCTTCATTATGAAATCCGCTTCAAGCCCGTGGCCGCATGCCTCGTGTATCATTGTTCCTCCGGCCTCGGTGGACATCACTACAGGCATTGTCCCCGAGGGAGCGTGGGGGGCTTCAAGCATCATGAGGGCCCTTTCTGATGCGAGGCGGGCCTGTTCTTCGGGATCGTTCTGGTCGAAGAGCTCAAATCCGCTGCTTGCTCCCGGGGCCTCATAACCTGTCTGAATGACGCCGCCTTTGGCGGCAACGACGTTTATGAAGAATCTTGTCCTGATCCTCTGGTCCTCGACGTACGCGCCCTCCGAGTTCGCTATAGTAACCCCCTGATTGGTGTCGACGTACCGGACCGTTACCTGCTTTATCCTGTCCCCGTACGACCTCGCTTTTTTGTTCGCTTTTTCGACGACGGCGACCTTCTCATCGATCGAAACATCGTTAGGCCGCATTTTTATCTCATAAGGCATTTTGGAGAGCGTGGGGGAGAGTTCCGTCTTCGCATTTTCCTTTTCCTGCCGCGCCGCAAGGGATCTTGCCAGCTTCTTGAGCGCCGGAAGGGACGTATCCGTCGATGACCCGTAATAAATTTCCTTTCCCCGGATCACCCGGATGCCCGCCCCGGCGTCGGTACCGGAAACGATCTTCTCGATCTTGTCGTCTTCACATGCGACCGCGGTCGAGTTCGATTCTTCGATGAATATCTCGGCGAGATCCCCGCAGGCTTTCTGAACTTCATTCAGAATCTCTTCAAGCTGGCTTTTGTCTAGCATGGTGCTCCTTTGTGTCATTCCCGCGGAAGCGGGAATCCATTATTTAATAATGTTATCATAATAATCTTTCCAACTCGGATTATTTCTTTCTATTAACTCGATTTTCCATGCCCTGTTCCACTTTTTTAACTGTTTCTCTCGGATTATTGCGCTTCTGATATCATTGGTTTCTTCAAAATAGACTAAATGACTAACATTATATTTCTTTGTAAAGCCGGATATTAATCCTTGTTTGTGCTGGCATATTCTTCTTTTTAAATTATTCGTTACCCCGATATAAAGAGTTCCGTTTCGTTTACTGGCAAGAATATATACATAGTACCTTATCATATAAGCAAAACCTATGGACCCCCGCTTTCGCGGGGGTGACACCCTGCTTTCGCGGGGGTGACACCCTGCTTTCGCGGGGGTGACACCCTGCTTTCGCGGGGGTGACACATGACAGCGCTATTTCGCCTCCGCCCAGGACGACCCGACCCCGACGCTTACCTTTACCGGAACGTCCAGCTTCACGGCATTTACCATCTCATGTTCAACCATCTTCTTTGCCTTCTCCACTTCATAGTCCGGCACCTCAAATACCAGTTCGTCATGCACCTGCAGTAACATTTTCGCCTCTAAGCCCTCAGCTCTCAGCCCATTGCTGATGTTGATCATCGCGACTTTTATTATATCAGCCGCCGTTCCCTGGACGGGAGTGTTTATCGCCGTTCTCTCGGCGAATGACTTTATGCTCCAGTTGGGGTTGTCTATGTCGGGAAGAGGCCTGCGCCTGCCGAGCATCGTGCAAACGTATTTGTTCTTTCTTGCCTCCTCTATTGTATCGTCTATGAACTTCCTGACCCCCGAGTACTTTTCGAAGTACTTCTTGATGTAGCCGGCGGCTTCCGTCCTTTTTATCTTGAGCCCCTTGGCGAGCCCGAAGTCCGACATCCCGTAGATTATCCCGAAATTGACCATCTTGGCAGCGTCCCGCATCTCCGGTTTGACCTCGCTCTCCGGCACTCCGAACACTTCCGCCGCGGTCGAGCGGTGAACGTCTTTTCCTTCTTCGAACGCCTGCTTCAGCAGCTTGTCCCCTGAAAGGTGGGCGAGTATCCTGAGCTCCACCTGCGAATAGTCCGCCGCGATGATCTTCCATCCTTTTTCCTGTGGCACGAAAGCCGCCCTGATCTTTTTGCCCATTTCGCCTTTGGCGGGAATGTTCTGCAGGTTAGGGTTCGATGACGAGAGCCGGCCTGTCGCGGTTATGGTCTGATTGAAGGAAGAGTGTATCCTTCCCGTATTTCTGTTAACCAGGGTGGGGAGAACGTCAACGTAAGTGGATTTGATCTTCGAGACCTGCCTGTACTCGAGGAGGAGCCTCGCGACCTCGTGTTTTTCCGAAAGCTCCTCAAGGACCGATGCGTCGGTCGAGGCTCCGGTCTTTGTCTTCTTGATGACGGGGAGCTGTAACTTTTCAAAAAGGATGCGTGAGAGCTGCTTCGGGGAGTTTAGGTTGAACTCCTCCCCGCAAACGGCGTAAAGGTTCTTCTCAAGGGCCTTGAGCTGCCCGTCCATCTCCCCTGACATTGCGCCGAGCTTTTTTGAATCTACGTATATGCCTTCCTCCTCCATGCCGGCAAGGACCTCTACAAGTGGCATTTCGATGCCGGAGAAAAGCCTGTCCGACTTCAAATCCTTGATCTCTTTTCCGAATATTTCCGCAAGCTGAAGCGTGACATCCGAATCCGAGCAGGCGTAATCCGCCACTATTTCAATGGGATAGTCTGCCAGCGTTTTCTTCTTGTCGTCCACTATCTCGGTGTAGGATATCATTTTTCTGTCCAGCTTCGACTTGGCCAGGGCTTTCAGCCCGTATCCTCCCGATGTGGGGTCGATCACGTACGCCGCGAGCATCGTGTCAAAGGCGATGCCGCCGACCTTGATCCCGGCGCCGTTCAGCACCTCGATGTCGTATTTGATGTTGTGCCCGATCTTTCCGATCTTTTTGGATTCCAGGGGCTTTTTCAGCGCCTCGATGACTTCGTTTGGATTAAGCTGCCTGATCCTTTTATGGCCTACAGGCACGTAATGCGCGGAGTGAGGCTTGATGGAGAATGAGAGTCCGATAAGCTCAGCCGAGAACGGGTCCTGGCCCGTGGTCTCGGTGTCGAAGGCGAACGCTTCCGCCGAGCTGAGCTTTTTTGCCAGCGCATCCAGCTTTTCAGGGCTGTCTATTATCTCGTATCGGGCCTCTGACTTTTCTATTTTTTTCCGCTTGTGTTCAAGCACCTCTTTCTGGCTCTTCTGAGTTCCGTATTTCTTAATAAGGCTTTCAAATTCGAGCTTCTCGAATATCGGGATCAGATTGTCCCACTTAACTTCGCCTCTTTTGCATTTCGCGAAGTCTATATCTATCGGAGCGCTGGTCACGATCGTCGCCAGGCGCTTGCTCAGCCGCGCCATATCTGCGTTTTCCTTAATTGTTTTCTTTACGCTCTCTTTGCTTATCCTGTCCGCGTTCTTTATCACTTCTTCTACGCTTCCAAATTCGTTTATCAGCTCTCTTGCCGTCTTTTCTCCGATCTTCGGCACTCCCGGTATGTTATCCGAAGGGTCTCCCCGAAGGCCCTTATAATCCGTTATCTGATCGGGCCTCACGCCGAACTTGTGCTCGACCGCTTTGGCGTCGTAGATTATCGTGTCCGTTATGCCTTTTCTTGTGGACAGGACCTTTGTCTTGTCCGTCACGAGCTGTGTCGTGTCGAGGTCTCCCGTTACTATCAGGACGTCGAGCCCCTGGTTCTCGGCTTCCTTCGCGAGCGTTCCAATCACGTCGTCCGCCTCGAAGCCCTCGACCTCGTAGATAGGGATGTTCAGCCCCTCCGCGATCTTTCTCACGTAGGGCATCTGCTCGATTAGGGTGGGGGGCGCTTTCTGGCGGGTGGCCTTGTACTCCTTGTATTCCTTGTGCCTGAATGTGGGAGCCTTGAGGTCGAAAGATATGGCCATGAAATCAGGCTTTTCCTCAAGGATCTTTAGCATCATTGTGGTGAATCCGTAGACCGCGTTCGTGGTCAATCCGGATGAGGCCCGCATCGAGGCCGGAAGGGCGAAGAAAGCCCTGTACGCGAGCGAATTGCCGTCAATTAGGACGATCTTGTGGGTGGCCTTTGACATGACGACGCTAATATATCATAGATGGTGCAATTCTGCCTCGTAAATATCGATAAATTTGTGTAATGGCAGGAATTGCTTTTGTTAATATGTGTGTGTCCTCCGGGAGAACTTTAAAGAGGGGAACGTTCTTTGAAGAACCCGTCCATCTTCTGCCCATGCACAACATTGCTGCAAAACATGGGATTGCCAGCAGGATTTTTCAATTTGGGCACCCTTCCGCTGAAATTTCTGTGAGGGAGATCAGGGATTTCAAGCCGGATGCTGTAGGGCTTTCTTTCATGGGGTATCAACCGGAGGCCATAAAAGGAGCTCACGATTTGCTGGGTTCGTTCAGTGAGTTTCCTGATATTGTGATAGGCGGATCCGATCCGAGACTAAACCCCGGATTTTACATTCATGAATTTGCCAGATATTCCGGCATGCTTAATGGCGGCTTGCTCTTAATTGCAAGAGGCCGTGGAGAGGCCCTGATTACAGAGCTCGTATCAAGTAATGATGGCGAGTTAACCGCTTTTTTTAATAAGCATGCAAGATATGTCAGGGTGGGGGGAAAATACATTGCAGAATTCAATGATGTCCCGTTTGTCCCTGTTGAAAACAATGAAGTGGTCCGCCCGTATGATCTTTCCGTCTTTAGCTGGAATGCCAACGTCAACTGGGCGGTAGGATGTTTCGGCAAGTGTAAATATTGCAACCGCATTCCCTGGAAAATTGATTATGTTTCTCCTGAATCAGTTTTAAGAGAATTACGGCATTTAAGGGAATTGGGAGCCAGGCATATTAGAATGGCATCGCCGGACTTTACTGCCAACCCTGATAAGGCTTCGGAAATAATTTCTGTTCTTCCTGTTCTCCCCGAAGGGTACTCATTTGAATCAAGAATAGATTCGTTTAACAGGGCAATGACAAGGCATCCGGAAGCGTGGAAAAGATTTGCGAATCTGTCTCACAATCAGGTTGAATTGGGGGTGGAAAGCTTTATTCCGGAACGCCTGGTGCAGATCGGGAAATATCAGACCCTCGGCGAGGCAAAAGCGCATGAGGGCAAGCTTAGAGACATAATTGAATTCTTCAGGCAAACAAACACGGTTGTAAGGATGTTTCTGATTTCTCTTGACTGGCAGATGGATCTTGGGGAAGCCGAGATTGAAGCGTTAAAAACCCTTGAGGTTCTCAATGAGTTTAGTGAAACAGCTTATATAATGCCTGATACGGGCGTTGGCAGGCTTATGGCTTACCAGATCGGGAGCCATTATTCTAAATCAATGAGGCCTGTTGATTATTTCAGGTTTTCAAGAGACCCCAGACTTTTCCTCTTGCATTCAAGAATTGAAATGGAAAAAGAGATCGCGATCAACGACCTTGAACGCGGCGAGATCAAAGAAAACGAAATCATTATGGTCAGTTATGCGATGCTTGAGTATTATCTGGAGTTAATCAATGCGTTGAAAAGTGTCAATCCGAATTCGATTGATATGAATCATGGGCTGGAAATGCTAATACGCAAAAATACCTATCATGAAATTGTGGATTCATTGATCAATAGAATGGGGCTTGAGGGCAAGAAGCTCGAAGGCGTCTTTTATTCGGACGATTAACTCTTCTCGCCCAGCTGGTACCTGATGAACCTGCGGATCACGATATTCTCGCCGATCTTTGCGGCCAGCTCCCCCAGAAGGTCCTTGATTATTATCTTGGGGTCCTTGATGAAGGGCTGATCCAGCAGGCAGACTTCGCTGTAGAACTTCTCGAGGCGGCCGTCGACTATCTTGTCCGCGACCTTCTCGGGCTTTCCCTCTGACAGCGTCTGGCTCTTAAGTATGTCCCTCTCGTGCTCGATTATGCCCTCAGGGACCTGATCCCTTGAGATGTACTGTGGATTCTGGGCGGCTATCTGCATCGTTATGTCCTTGACGAACGCCTGGAACTCTATGTTGCGGGCCACGAAATCCGTCTCGCTGTTAACCTCGACAAGGACTCCGATCTTCCCTCCAACGTGAATGTAGCTGGCTATAATGCCTTCCGCGGCTGTGCGGCCTGCGCGCTTGGCGACCGCGGCCAGCCCCTTCTTCCTTAGCGAGTCAACCGCCTTCTCCATGTCGCCTTTTGACTCCTTAAGGGCCTTCTTGCAGTCCATCATTCCGCAGCCGGTCTTGTCCCTCAGAGTTTTTACAAGATCGCTTGTAATTTCCATTGTATTAGAACCCCGTTCTCTTTTCTTCTTCGTTTTCCTTTTCAAGCTTCTCGACCTGAGCTATGCCTTTTTCCTCAAGGGAAACTTCCTTGCCGAGAGCATCGGCCGCCTCAAGCTCGTCGGGCACAGCTATGACGTCCTCTTTCTGCTCTTCGGGAGAGGATATCTGCCTGCCTTCAAGGACGGCGTCGGCTATGAGCGTGGTGATGAGCTTGATGGACCTTATGGCGTCGTCGTTGGCCGCTATCGGAAAATCAACTTCATTCGGGTCGCAGTTGGTGTCCACTATGCCGACGATCGGAATACCGAGCTTTCTGGCCTCGGCGACGGCGATGTTCTCCTTCTTTGAGTCGACCACGTAAACCATCCTGGGGAGAGCGGTCATGGCCCTCACGCCTCCCAGGCCCCTCTCGAGCTTCCTGTGCTCTCTCTTGAGGGTGGCGACCTCTTTTTTGGGCAGCTTTTCGAACGTGCCGTTCTTCTCCATTTCCTCGATATCGTTCAGCCGGGCTATGTTCTTTTTCAGGGTCTTGAAGTTGGTGAGCGTGCCTCCGAGCCACCTCTGGTTCACGTAAAACATGCCGCAGCGCTTCGCCTCCTCGGCGATGGACTCCTGGGCCTGCTTCTTGGTCCCGACAAACAGCACCGTTCCGCCGTTCTCCACCTCTTCCTTGATGAAGTTATAGGCGCGCTCGATCAACGGGATGGTCTTGTGAAGGTCGATCACGTGGATGTTATTTCTGGATGAATAGATATACGGCTTCATCTTGGGATTCCACCTCTGGCTCTGATGGCCGAAGTGAACGCCCGCTTCAAGAAGCTCTCTCATAGTTACTACAGGCAAGTTTTTTCCTCCTTTATGAATATCAAACAGACGATTATGTTATCACAGAATAAGGTGGGGCGCAACCGAGGATTTTGAAAAAAGAAAGGGGCCATAAGCCACCTGCTCAGGCCCCTTTCATAAGATGCGTGTGGAGAACTACTTGGCGGCTATCTCCTCGTCCGCGGCCATGAACTTGTCCAGCTGCTCCATATCCAGAGCTTTGGCAAGGGCCTCTCTTCCGAGGTCTGTTCTGGAGAGAATTTCAACGGCTTCCGCCCTCGTCAGGCCCTTGGAGGCTTCGAGCTCTTTTCCATCGAGATAATTCAGCAGGTTCGCCTTGACCGCTGACGATATGATTGTCGCCGCCCAGTGCCTTGGCGAGAGGTCCGGGAAGGGGGCTTCCCACATGTCGTAGTCCTCGGTCAGGCCGTCAGCTCTGGCGAGAACGGCTATTCCTTCGGCTCTCGTGATCTTCTTGTTAGGCTGATAGGTGCCGTCGGGGTATCCGTTGATCATCCCCAGCTTCTTGGCCTCCATTATGTACGCCGACGCCCAGTGGGTTGAATTGACGTCCTTGAAGACCGCCTCTGACGGGACAACGGGCTCGTCTCCGCGCGCCTTGACTATCAGGGTCGCGAGCTCGGCCCTCGTCAGCGTCCTCTCCGGCCTGAATGTTCCGTCAGGGTAGCCTGAAACCAGTCCGGCCGTGCCCAGAAGCTCAATGGGGGCCTTTGCCCAGAATCCCTGGGGGACGTCGCGGAAGGACATCAGCCTGAAGAGGTCTCTCTTGAACTCCACCTTGCGGCCTCTCTCGTCCATTGCCTTTATTTCCAGTCTCTTGCCTCCGAGAGACTTCATCTCTATCACCGCCGCGAACGTTCCATCCTCGGAAAGCGCCACATCTTCGCCGTTTATCTCAACTCTGTCGCCAGGCCTGGGATCCTCTACCGATCCTGAAAGGTTGATGCTGTCGCCGTATATGATCATGTTGTCTCTGGGCTCGTGAAGCTCCGCCTTGAAGCCGCTCCTGGGATGCCTTGGCTTCTTTGAGTCGAACGGACCGACAACCGATATCGAGAAGTAGTTGGTCGCGTTCTCGGGAATGTCGTAATAGGTATGGTAGGCGTAGTCGAATTCGATGTTGCCGAGCCTCAGGCCCACGCCGCCCGTGAAGTTTGACATAACACCGTCCGGCGTGGCGTCCTGGTCCACTCCGGCGCGTATCGCCAGAAGCTCCACCGGCCAGTATTCTATGCCGAAGTGCGCCGTGCTCTCGCGCTCCCCTTTGGAGTCCACGTCCAGCTCGGCGGCTATGTTTATCTTGTAAGAAGTCTTGTTGAAGCCGTTCTTGCCGTGGGTGTTGGCGTTGAAACCAATCTTTGTCGTTGACGGGATCGCTTCCTCGATTCCGCCCACGAATTTCATTGTGGTCTCAAGCGCGTTCTGCTGGGTGAGCCCCATTGTGAACCAGTCGTTCGGCTGGTATAGTACGCCCAGGTCTATGTTCATTCCCGAGCCCGTTCCCTCGTCATACTCTATTCCGCTGAAAGACTTTCCGAGCGATTTAAGGCTGGCTCCGAGGGAGACGTCAGGGTTGATGTCGTCAAGCCTGACTCCGTAGGAGAGGTAGGCCACGTAATTGCTGTAGTTGGCCAGGCCCTCGGCCTCGGGAGTTCCGAACTCGTTGACGGAGTAAAGCTCAATGTCCGGAACTGTGGAGTTGAGATATCCGATTGCCACGGTTCCTTCGGTCATGGGGAACGTGACCGATCCAACCATGTAGTTGACCTCGTCCATGAGCTTTGAGTACATGCTGGACACCAGAACGTCGTTGATCTTCCCTAATCCCGCCGGGTTGACGAATATGGCGTTCGAGTCCTCGGCAAGCCCCACGTAGGCCTTGCCCATTCCGAGCGGCCTGGCTCCGACGCCGATGTAGCTCGGGTCGGTTGCCCGTCCGTAGACTTCTCCCGCCTCGGCCGCCGTTGACGCCAGGAGCGCCAGCGCGGTCAGAGTTATTATGAGCCTCATCATGACAGGTGGTTTCATGATTTTTCCCTCCTTATTCCGGTTTTCTCTTGATTATTATGATCTTCTTCTTACCGATGAGTTTCTTGTTGTCCTCATCGACGACCCTTATGAGGTAAACTCCGTTCTCGGCTATCTCGTTGAAGTGGGTGTATCCGGTCCACTCCACCTTGTTCCTGCCGTACAGGTTGCTTACCGTGTGTACTTCCTTCCAGACAAGACGCCCGGCCGTGTCGTGCAGGTACACGGCGACGTTCGAGGTCGGGTCTCCAGTCACGGTGAACCATATCTTGACCGTGTTGTTCGGGTCCGGGCCGTCGAGCGGAGGCACGAACGGGTTCGGGGCCACGATTATGTCCGTGACGACCTCGGGGTCTCCGCCCGTTATCCTGAGCCCGCTTATCTCCATTACCGTCTCGTTTTCGGCCCTGTCGATCACCGTGATTCTAATCGTGTATTCTCCGGCTTCCATCGGCTGAGGGTCGGTCGAAGCCACGTAGTTGACTCCGCTGGTCCTCTTCACCAGAGCTCCGTCCTCGTTGATGAATTCAAGCTCTATCCTCTCCGGATATCCGGCGAAGTCCGTAAAGTTGTCCGTCGCGCTAACGTCTATGATCAGGTCCTCGATATTCGTGACCTTGTTGTCGATTCCCGGGTTGGGGTTCGCCTCAAGCATTGTCTTGCCGTTCAGCTGCACGTCGACTATTTCCGGAGCTGTCAGGTCGAGAGTGATCTCGGTGCTTGAAGGATCGGAGGGATTTCCCGCCCCGTCAACAAATATTGCGTATACGGTCTTCAGGCCCTCGCTTTCGGTTAGAAGCCAGCCGTCGAATGACGTGTCGTACGGGAATTCATAGTAGTTAACATTATCGTTGCTCAGGCGCATTGTAACAATGCTGCTGCCGCCGCCCGCCGGGGCGTTAAGGGCCAGGTCTACGAGCCTTTCGGGATTGTTCGTAAATTCCGCCCCGCCGTCGATGACTATGGTGCCGTTCTCCGGCTCGGCCGTGTCGTACAGAATGTCGGCATTGGCGGTTCCGAGGCTCCTGTTCCCCGCCTCGTCCACGGCGTAGATGTTCAGGGCATAAGTCCCGTCGTCGGAGAAGTTGATCTGGCGCTGCCAGGTGTCTCCTCCGAGAAGGGTTGCCTCGAATGTCGTGATAGTAGGACCGAAGGTCACCTCGACTACCACCCTGTCGGTGTCCGCGTCGTCGCACGTTCCGGATATGGTCTGCGGAGTCACGTTGGTGGGCGAAATAACCGGGTTCAGTTCCGGAGTCCTCGGCGGTACCTGGTCAAGATATATGTTCGCCGTCTCGTCTCCGCCGGGGTTGCCGATATCGTCCACGCCCCAGGCGACTACAGTATTATACTCAGCCTGCAGGCTTACCGTGTGGCTCCAGGTCTTGGCGCCAATATTGATATTCTCCGCGGGGACCGGGCCGGCGCCGTTCACTCTCAGGTAGACGTTCGTGAGGAACTCATCCGTCCAGGAGCCCGTGATCACCTGAGTGTCGAAGCGGGTGGGGGACTCGACGGCATTGATCGTTATGTCGGGACCTATCCTGTCCAGTGTTACCAGCAGGGTGTCCGGAGTCGGGCTTAATCTTCCGGCCTTGTCCCTAATCCACACCGTGAATTCGTAGTCGCCGTCTCCCTGGTTGAGCTGAATGCCGTTCCTGTACCAGGTCTGTCCGGCCTTGTTGAAGACAACGCTGCTCAGCTGTACGGGAGCTCCGCCTTCGTACCTCATTTCGATTATGATCTCCTCGTGGTCGTTGTTGGGGTCTGCGGGCGTCGTTCCGCTTAAGTTCATCATGGTTGATACTGTCCTGAACGTGTTATCCGATGTCGGGCCCGTGATCGTCGGGTTTGCCGGGTTGGTCACGTCAAGCGGGATGCTGACCGTGCCGTGCTGGCTCTCGTTCCCCGCGACGTCGAAGGCCCAGTACTCGACAATATGGGTTCCGTCCGCGGTAAGCACGACGCTGGCACCGGTCTGTTCGGGAGCGCCGTTCACGCTGTAGCGGTACGATGAAGGCACTATGCCGGAGCCGTTCACGTTGTCGGATGCGGCCAGCGTGACGGTAACGGGGGACGTGTACCATCCGTAGGAGTTTGCGGGCGCGACGGTGTGAATTATCGTCGGCTGTTCCTTGTCTATCTTAATGTTATATGTGTGTGGATCTTCCACGTTCCCGGCCATGTCCGTCGCCCAGCATTCCAGCTGGTTCTGCCTGTTTTCCGTGAGCGTTATTGTGTCTGTATATGCCGTGGCTCCGCCTCCGTTGAGGTTGTAGAGTATCTGATCCAGCCCTGAAGTCGCGTCGCTGGCGGTGAGTGTCACGTCCACGTCGCTCACGTACCAGCCGGCGAGTCCGGCCGTTCCGGAAATGTTTGCCATGCTTGATTCGGGATCCGCGGAGTCAATGTTGATGTCGATAGATTTGTGGCTTTCCTCGTTTCCGGCCTCGTCAACCGAATAGAAGTGTATGCGCGTCGGTCCCTGGAGCGATATTACGATCGGCTGGACGTAAGGGGAGTACGCGTCCGGATCGGCTCCGTTGATCCTGTAGTATGTGTCAATGTCCGCGCTGTCGCTGACCGTGTCGGCCGCGCTGAGCGTTATCTCGACATTAGATAAGTACCAGCTTCCGTTTCCGGCGGTGCCGGACGTTATCTGTGCGGTGGTCGCGGGAGGGTTGTTGTCTACCGTTACATTGGTCACAATTCCGGTCCCCGGGGCGTTGACGTTGCCCGCCCAGTCCTCTACCTCAAGATAGAAATTATACGTTCCGTCGTCCATTGCCTCGGAATTGTAGTTTCCGAAGTCGGCGTTCTCGATTATCGTCGAGCCCTGCAGCATCAGCGTCTGGGTTCCGAGGTCCTCCACGTCTTCGTACTTGATCGCCCAGTGATCCAGCCCCACTTCGTCGCTTGCGGTTCCCGTGAAGGTTATCTCGCCTTTGTGTGTGCTGCCTCCTACAGGACTGGTGAGAGCCGCGGACGGAATGAGATTGTCGAACGTGAATGTGTCCTCATGAGGAGGGCTCTGGACGTTCGGTGTGGGCGTGACATTATCGGTAGCTTCGCACCTTATCGTGTAGGTCTTTCCGTTCATCAGGTTCCCGGCCGGAAGCCCGGTATAGTGCCATGTGTAGCCGCCGCTGCCGTCGGAGACCAGCGTCGCGGAAACGTCAACCCAGCAGTTGTCCCAAAGCACCCAGGAAGAACCGGTCCAGCGTCTGTTATTGTCCATTCTCTGTATCTGGATCCTGACTGACGCGATGTCTGCGCCCGGAGCCGCTGCGGCGTCGCCTTTTATGGTCGGATTTGCGGGATCAGTGCTCCAGTTTGACTCTCCGTATGCTGATCTGTCGAGAAGAACGTGCGAGAGCGGCTGGTCGTTCACGAAGGTGAATGAGTTGGTGCCGTAGATCACCTGAACGTTGCCCGCGTAGTCGGTCGCGCGTGAATCGACCGTATATGTTACCGAGCTGTCGAAGTTGCTTGAGTCAATGGTATATTTCCAATCTTTCCATGTATTTTTAGTTCCGGTATTAAAGGTTCCCGGTGCGGTGACCGGGTTCCATGCTCTGGAAGGCTCCCATAATCCGGACGTCCCGTTCCAGAAATTGCCGTCGCTTGATCTCTTTATTGAGATGTCCACCGCGGAAACCGCCGAGATTCCGTCGGTGTCCGGATCTTCAGGCCTTCTCGGATCTTTAAACTGGCCCTTGATTTCTCCTCCCGCGGTAGCCCATGTCGCGTCGTTGAATATGCCGTTCGTCGTGACCGTTGATTCCGGAGTTCCCGTGTCGTAAATTATCGTATCGGAAGTTGTGGATGATATCCTGCCGGCTCTGTCCATCACGTGTATGTAAACGTATTTCAGGCAATTGCGTCCACCGCCTATCGTCCAGCTCCTTGTTTCCGAATAAGGTTCCCAGTTGCCGCTGAATGGCTCATTCCATGCGTGAAATTCCATGGAAGAAACCCCTGAATGATCGTCTCTCGCGCTGATGTTTAGCAGCGTCTCTGTGGTGTTGGTGGCGTGCGCGCCGCCGTTGATCGAGAAACTGTCAATTACCGGAAGAGGCCAGTCGTATATTATGCTGTCGGATACCGGGGTCGAGTAATTGCCGGCGTAATCCACGAAAGCCACGTAAACCTCTCTCGTCCCGTATGTGTTCTGTATGTTCCACGATCTGCTGGTAGGATACTGAGATAAATTATAGTAAGTATATCCCGAAGGCGGCGTTCCTCCGGTCTCGTTCTTGAGATAAACCCTGCGCAGGCCTGAGAGGTTGTCTTCCGCGCCGTAGTAGACGGTCACGCCCACGGTGGTGGTGCAAAGGGCGTCGTTGTTTATATTAGCTGTTACGTTTGTGGGAGGGGTCATGTCAAGGATTGTCGTGTCGGAGTATTGGGCGATGTTGCCGGCAACGTCCTTTACCTGCATGTAGACCGTTTTCGGGCCGTCGCCTTCCGTCAGCTCCCAATTCTTTGATGATATCCTCGATTCCCAGTCGGTCCAGTCCGCGCCGTCATTGCTGAAGCGCATCTGGAGGGCGTTCAATTCGTAGGTGTCGCTCGATGTGATTGAGAGCGTTGCGGACCTGGTATTCATATAACCGTAGCTGTTGTCGTTGATGGTTATAGAGCCGCCGGGCGGATCAATGTCCAGCCTGATGTAGAAATTGATGACATCTCTGGTGTTTCCTGCGCCGTCCGTGTAGCGCGCTCTCACGGCTTTGTTTCCTGTGGTCGTTGGATCCCTCAGTTCCCATCCGTCGAATTCCGTTGCGTAGTCGTACTGCGGGCTCCAGTTGTTGTCCGCGTTGTCGAATTCCATCTTGCTTATTCCCGTCATGTTGTCGCTGGCGCTCAAAAGAAGTTTTACGGTCGCTTCATTTGTGTACGTGTAGGAGCCGTACACGTTGCCGGCAATCGTGACAGTAGATGAGCTGTCCGGAGGAGTCGTGTCGACTTTGACCTGCTCCGAATATGACGAAGGCCCGACGTTGTTTGCGCTGTCGATAGCGTACACCTCATATGTGTATATGCCTTGCGGAAGTCCTGTTTCCGAATGGATTCTTGTCGGTTCATATACCGAAAACGTGCCGCTCAAAGCGCCGTTCGTGAACCTCTTCACGACGTATTCGCTTATTCCCGCGCTGCCGTTGTCGGCACAGGTCCACCCCAGGTCAAAGATACCGTTGTTATTCGGGTTGTTAACTACGGGCATCAGCGCCGGCGCGTTCGGAGCCTGATCGTCGCGGACTGAAAAAACTTCAGAGGTGCTGAGATTGCCGTTATTGTCTGCAACAGTCAGCCTGAAATGATATGTTCCGTTTGCGGTCGCGTTATTATATGTGTGAGAAGTAATGCCCGTATCCGTAGTGTTCAGTTCTGTTACCCAGCTGCCGCTCTCGAATTTAGTTTCCAGCAGATAACTGTATAATCCCACGCCGTCCGCATTCAGAGGACCGCCTGTGGGATCGCTGGCGTTCCAGTCGATGTTCATCGAATTTCCGTTAACGGCCTGCGGCGCGGTGAAGGAATTTATTACGGGCGCATCCAAGTCATATTCCGCGAGGAGGCTGATGTTGTACGTGGTTGAGTAGACAAAATATGAGCCAGGCGGAATATAATTATTATAATAATATCCTGGAATGTCGAGATCGACAAAGCTGTAGAGCCAGGATCCTGCGTAATCAAAGCTGAGGTCGCAATATCCTGAAGAATTGGTCGTTCCCGTTGCGGCAACTACCCAGGAAGACCCGTTCCAGTACAGCCGTCTTACAGTAGCATCCTCTACGGGATTCGAGAAAGGGTCTGTAACGGTCACGTTGACTGTGAAATGGTATGCATAAGCCGCGTCAGCTTTGAATATCGGGCAGTCCACGTAGGGCAGGGTAGAGAGCGAGAGGAAAGCAAAAGTAAGAAGCGCTAAAACCAACCCCCTCATGATCCTGTTTGTTAATTCGGCCATCATATTACCTCCTCATAAAAATCAAAAAACGCTGCAAAGCAATACACCCACAGCGTTTCAATATATTCGTGGCTCTATTAAATTAGCTTCCTGCAGGTGGCTTTCAATTGTATTATCGTAACTGCCACCCTTAAACTTGCATGTTTTTTTTCAAAAGGGGGAAAGGCCAAGCTCCCTTCCCCCCAAAACCGTTTTACTGAACCTGGGCCATCGGTTCTTCGTCCATCGGATCAAAACCGACCGAGAAATCCCGGAGTGTTGAGATCCTGTGCCTGGCCATTGAAGTCCTTGACAGTATTACAACGGCCTCCGCCCTGGCCAGCTTGCTGTTGGCCTTGAAGTCCTTGCCGTCCAGGTATTCAAGCAGGTCCGCGTTGTATGCGGATGATACCATCCTTGCCGCCCAGTGCCTCGGCGAGAGGTCCATGAACGGCGGCTCCCACATGTCGACGTCTTCTTCCAGTCCGTCTGACCTCGCGAACACCGTAACTCCCTCGGCCCTTGTTATCATCCTGTTCGGCCTGAATGTCCCGTCAGGATAGCCTTTTACAAGGCCTTCCTTTTTGGCTGCTAATATGTAAGGAGCGGCCCAGTGGGTCTTCGGCATGTCCTTGAAGACCTTTCCGGTGACATCGGGAAGCGGTATTTTTCGCGCTCTGACGATCAAAGTTGCGAGTTCCGCCCTCGTCAGGGCCTTGTTGGGCTTGAACGTCCTGTCCGGGAAGCCCTGGACCAGGCCTATTGTGGCGCAGTTCTCTATCTCCTCCTGCGCCCAGAAGCCGCGTGTAACGTCGCTGAAGCTCAGAAGCCTGAGGAGCTTGAGCTTTTGGACCACGGTCTCTTCCGAGTTGGATGCCGAAACGGTCACAAGGTTCTTACCGGGGTTCCTAAGAGTGACCGTATCATAATATTCATCCCTGAACTTTTTGGCTTCCTTGCCGTCAATTTTGACCGATCCGGCGCTGCCGACACCCTCAACTCTTGCCTTGACCTTAAGCCTTCTGTTGTAGACGATCGACTCGTTTTCCGGCTGATATACAGACAGGAATATGTCTGATAATGGTTCCGGCTCCTTCATCGCGATTGGTTCAGGTTTTTCCTCTCTCTCGATCTCCGGACCGAGATACGATATTGAAAAGAAGTGCGTGGTGTTGTCCGCTATATCTCCGTAGGGATGGTAGGCGTAATCGAACGCGAAATCAGAATACTTCAGCCCGATCCCAAGCGTGGGATTTGTTGCTGTGCCGGCGGGGGAGGAGTCCTGGTCGATCCCCGCCCTTATCGCGAGCCACTTTTCAGGATTATACTCCGTTCCTATGTGGGCTGCCGTTCCCCACAATGTGATATCCGCGTCTATCCCCACGTTCAGCGTGTTGTGGGATTCATTCAGCGCCTGTCCGGCCGGTCCCAGGACGGCGATCTTAGCCCCGATCTTGGTTGTGGAAGGGATGTCTTCCTCGGTCCCTCCGGCGAACTTGATCTTTGATCCCATTGAAGACGAGAGCATGTTCTGCTGGTTCAGCCCCAGCGTCAGCCATCCGTCCGGAGTATACAGTATGCCCACGTCCAGGTCCGTTCCGGATCCGTTGGCGTTGGCCACCGAATCGTGCCCGGAAGCCTGATGGGTGAACATCTTGAGGTTGGCCCCGATAAGTATGTCCCTGCCCTTGTTCGGCAGGAGTTCCGCTATCGCGCCGTCGTTCTCCAGGTTCACTCCGGCCGAGAGGAACGCGACGCCGTTCATGTAGCTGGCGCTTCCCAGAGAGTTCCCGCCGGTGTCGTAAAGCCCTATGTCGCTGACCGAGACCGAAACGAAGCCGGCTCCGATGCCCACGGCGTCATTAAGCGGCATGCCGCCAGCGAGCACCATGTAATTGGCGTCGTTCATCAGCGTCGCGTACATGGAGGTGATCCTGCCGCCCTCAAGTCTTCCCAGTCCCGCGGGATTGATAAGAAGGGCCTCGGCATTCTCGGCAATAGCCACAAATGACTTGCCCATACCGAGAGGCCTCGCCCCCACACCCAGATACATCGGGTCGACTGCGGAACTCATGTCCTCGGCCGCGGCTGCCCCGGAAATCAAAATCGATACACAGATGACGCAGGCTATCAGGTTTCTCATTATTTTCCTCCTCTTAACAGTTTCCATTGTTTACTCTCCCTCCTTTATAAGGAATGGCTTGCATTTACCGATGAGCGTGTTGTTTCCACTGTCAATGATCAATGCCAGGTATGTTCCGGTCGCGGCGATCTTGCCCGCGTGGTCCCTTCCGTCCCATATGACCTGTCCGGTCGTGACGCTCTGCTCTGTCCTCCAGACCATGCGCCCAGTTACATCGTAGACGTAAACGGCAACGTCTGTCGGGCCGTCTATGTCGAACTCGAATGTTGTCGTCTCATCCTTTGTGGGGTCGAACGGGTTGGGGTAATTTATCGTCGGCTCGTCATCCCCTCCGCCGCCCACGGCGTAACCGCTTGTGGCGGTGAAGTACACCGTGTTGCTCACGAGGCCGTTCGCGGCGATGAATATCCTGTTCTCGCCCAGAACCGCGTCCTCCGGAACATTAAAGACTATCGTATCTTCGCTCCAGGGTTCGGCCAGATAATCGTTTATAAGGGTGTTGTTCATGTAAAGCGACCCTTCCGTCAGGCCGAACCTCTTTCCAGTCAGGGTCACCCGGGTATTCAAAGGCCCCGAAACCGGGTCTATCACGGTGATCGCAGGCGTTTCGGTATCCATGTCGGTCGAGATGAGGTTGAATTCAACTATGTTGCTGGATTTGGCTCCCGCTTCTATCGAGACCAGCTTCTGTCCGGTCGCGGTGGGGTAGAGGGGAACGCAGAATATCACCTGCTTCTTAGTCCACATCGAAACCGGCGCTATCTCGCCGTCGAACCTTACTATGCCCTGGCTTTCACCCAGGTTCTCGCCGTTTATCGTGACAACCTGACCGAGCTTTCCCTCGAAGGGCGATATGCTGTTGATGATCGGCCAGAGGTCCAGCGTTCCCCTGATTTGCCTGTTGTTGACGTCCGCGCCGGAGACAGTTACCGGATTCGTGAAGTTCACCGGCTCAAAGTTGTATCCGGATATTTCCGCCATAAGGTCGTTAGTGCCGGGCAGGACGCCGGAGATCTCGAACACTCCGTTCTGCGCTGTTGTTGTTGAATATGGCCCCCATGAAACCGCCACTCCTGAATGGTCGGTCTCGCCCTCAAGCATCACCGATCCGTGTATGGAGTAATACACAGGATCGGGCGCCGTGTTTGATGAGAAGAAGATGTCCAGGCCTATCGTTCCGTAATCGCTCCAGAAGACCGTGGCCAGATTTCCGCTGACCGCGAGAGCAGGTTCTACGTAGTTTAAAGTTGCGTTCGGTGCAATTGCGGCCCTTTCCTCGGGCTCGAATATCGCGCCTCCGCCGCTTGTCCTTCTGAAATACACTTCTGTTGTCGTGTTTCTGTTGTCCGCCCACGCCATGTTCATCTCGCCTGAGTCAAAGACCATGGAATAGTAGAACGGTTTCGAGAAGATCGATGTTATGGGCTCTTCCGGAGTCCACGTGATTCCGTTATCGGAGCTTTTTCTGCGCAGGATCATCCTGCTGGTCCCCATAAGATATGTGGCGTGAAGGGCGGAGCCGTCCGAAATAATGGTCGGATATAGCAATGATTCAGTTGTTTCAATGAACACCTGGGTGGCCGACCATGTGCTTCCTCCGTCAAGGCTCCTTGAGTATTTGATCAGATCTCTGCTCGGAGAGAACGCCATTTCCTGCCACATGACATGCACGGCTCCGCCATGGCATGATATTGAAGGCCTTGACTGGCTGTTGATCCCTCCGACCTCGGCAATTTTTACCGGCGCGCTCCAGGTATTCCCTCCGTTGCTGCTTCTCAAAACATGAAGCGTGGGTATTCCGCTGACGTTCGCGTATACCGCAATGTATATATTCTGTCCGTTCACCGCTATGCCCAGCCTACCTAATACGAAGTCTCCCGGCAGGTATAAAGCAGCAAGTTTCTCCGCGGACCACGTGTCTCCGCCGTCGTCGCTTCGCCTGTAATATATTGAGCTGTTGGGCGTTCTCTGGTCGTTCCAGGTGACGTGAAGCGAGCCTCCTGCTGAAATAATGATAGGATGCCAGGGCTCTCCGGAGAGGCTTGAAAGGTTGCCTGCCTGAGTCCATGAAGCTCCGTTGTTCGTGCTTCTCCTGTAGTAGATGGTTCTCCCGCCTCCGGATGTTAATTCAAGCCAGGCAACGTGAATCCCGTCATCGTCCCGCGCGACCGACGGGTAATACGACGCATTGGTGGTATTTGTGAGGTTCGCGGGCTCCGTCCACGCCGCGTGAGACGCCGCGCCTGAGAGCGCCAGTGAGCTGATGATCAGAGCCAGAAGGATCCCTTTGATTCCTTTGCAGGTCATTTTTTGCCTCCTTATTCGCTCTTAACTATGAACGGCTTGCACTTCCCGATAAGTTCGTTGTTGTCCTTGTCCACTATCAGCGCCAGGTAAACCCCGTTCGGCGCTATCCTATCGAGATTATCCCTGCCGTCCCAGGTGATCTGTCCCGTCGTGACAGTTTCCTCAGTCTTCCAAATTATTCTTCCCGTCAGGTCGTACACGTAGACGGCAATTTCAGCAGGCCCTGAAATGCCGAACATGAAGGTTGTTGTTTCGTTCCTGGTGGGGTCGAACGGATTCGGATAATTGATCGGATCTTCATCATCGTCGTCCGTTCCGCTTGTCACGGTGTATATCACGGTGTTGCTCTGCTCGCCGTTGGCGGTCACGTGCACCGTGTTCTCTCCCGAGTTTGCGTCATCCGGGACGTAGAATGTTATCTCGTTAACTCCCCAGGAATCGATCCTGGCGTTGATCTCAAAGCCGTTGAAATAAAGCTCTCCGGGGAACATTCCGAGCCTGGTCCCTGTAAGGGTCACGAGCACTTCCCTGGGCCCTGATTCCGGATCTATGCGCGTTATTGACGGCACGTTATGGCCTATTGATGTTGATGTGACGTTGAACTGTACGGCGTTGCTCTGCTGAAGGTCAGCGGCCTCCACTCTAATGTCCTTGAGGCCCGTGGAAATTCCAGTCGGAACGGTGAATATTATCTGAGTGTCGCTCCACATGGTCACGACAGGGGAGGGTGCCGCCGGGGGATCGTCAAACAGTATGGTCCCTTCGGTCTCCCCGAAGTTTTCTCCGTTGAGGGTCACGGATATGTCAACCGGGCCCTCCGTCGGGTTGATGCTCCGGATCGAAGGAACCGGAAGCGCGACAATGTCCGTAACGCGGTAAACCACAGTATTGCTTGTAAGGCCTCCCACGTTCACAAGTATCTCTTTGATCCCGGGAGATCCCGCGGACGGAACCGTGAGGACTATGAAATCCTCCGTCCACTGGGTAACCGAGGCGGTCGCGTCGCTTCCGTCAAAGTACAGAATGCCCGATACGCCCAGGTTCTCTCCCTTGAGGGTGACCGATATGCCGGTCGGGCCCTCGAACGGATCTACGTCTGTTATCGACGGCTGGTTGGGGTCGAACCCGGAGTTTGTCACGTCGTAGGTTTCATGGTTGCTCTCCTCGCCTCCGACGGTCACGTAGATCTCTTTTGCTCCAGCTGATGTTCCGACCGGGACCGTAAATATGATCATGTTCTCGCTCCAGTGGGTCACCAGGGAGTTATTAAGCGCTTCGTCGAAGTAAAACTCATCCAAATCGCTGCCGAATCCATGGCCGAGGACCGTAACGGACCTGTCGGTCAATCCTGAGGCCGGGACCACTTCGTCAATTATCACGGAGGGCGGGGGAGGAGCGCCTCCTCCGGTCACGTTGAACATTACCGAGTTGCTGGTCTTTGAGTCCGTCCTTTCAACGTAGATCTCGCACCACCCGGGGGGCGCGTCCTGAGGAACGAGTATCGCTATTCCCCTGTTCTGCCACATGTTTTCGTAAATGGGGGCAGGAATGCCGTTGAACCATACCGTTCCTTCCGTGTCCCCGAAATGATCTCCGAGAATGTTGACTACAACCCCTCTCTCACCGCTGAACCTGTTCATGTCCTCTATTGACGGGGGCGGGTTCGCGGTGTCGTTTATTACCGTAAGGAATACGTAGTTGCTGGACATCAGACCTATCTCAACGCGCACTTTATTGATCCCCAGGTCCGCGTCCTGAGGTACCATGAATATTATCTGATTGTCGGTCCACAGCTGGATATAGCTCTGGTCGATCGGCGAGTTGTTGAGCATTATCGTCTGTTTTGACGTGCCGAAGTTGTATCCGAATATCGACACGCTCTGCAGCTGCTCCGCGGTCGACGGCGAGATTCCCGTTATGTAGGGCGAACCCGGGGCAGGGGAGGTCGAGGTCAGGTTGAACATGACAATGTTGCTCTTTCTCAGGTTGTCTATCGCCACCTGAACATGCTTCAGGCCTACCTCGCTCATTCCGTAGGGCACAACAAATGTTATCTCGTTCTCGCTCCAGGTCCTCACTTCAGTGTCTATGCCTTCAAAAAACACATCTCCCTGCTGATCGCCGAAGTTCTCTCCCGTGAGCGTCACTATCTGTCCGGCCGCGCCTTCAAACGGCACCATGTTCGTGATCGCGGGCAGTGGATAGCCCGGGTCAAGAGTGACTTCAAATGTCACGATGTTGCTGTAATCCGTTCCCGAGAATATCTGAATTTCATGCTCCGCGCCCTCAATTGCGTCCATAGGCACATAGAACGATATCTGGTACGGCTGCCATATCGGGATCTGGGCGTGGGCTATCTCCTGAGCTCCGAACATAAGGGTGGCTTTTGTGGTGCCGAAGTTGGATCCTATAAGCGACACGGCCCTTCCTCTCGGGCCTGAGTCGGGCCACAGGGTGTTGATCACTATCTCGGGGTCTCCTACCGGAGTTCCGAAGAAATCTATGCCTGAAACGGGCGAATCCGACACTGTCAGCGGGTTCGGCCAGGATCCGTTAGGCGCGAAGTTGTAGTCCGTCTTTGAGGCGCTCATGGTGTAGCTTCCCGCAGGGACGTCGTTGATAGTGTAATTGCCGTTGATGTCCGTTGTTCCCGTCAGGGTTGAGCTTCCGACCGCGGAGACCAGGACTCCGGAGTGGTCGGTCTGCCCGACAAGAGTGACGTTTCCGGATATAGAGTATGTCGTGGGGCCCGAGGTGTTGTTCGCGTAGAATATCGCGTAATTGCCGTTCCTGGAGTCTTCCCAGGCTATGTGAACGTTTCCGAAGAGGTCAGTTGAGACCACGGGGTTCTCCGAGTAGCCGCTTGAGTCGGTCACTCTCTCGATGGCTTCCCATGTGAGGCCCAGATCCGGTCCCTTCGCGTGGTAGATCTCGTAATCCCCGCTCTTGGAATCGCTCCACGCTACATGGGCGTTCCCGAAAACGTCGCATGTCACAGACGGGGAAGTTGAGTTTCCAAGGGCGTTGGATATGTTGAAGGGGGCGTCGACGGTTCCGCCGTAATTTCTTAGCCTGACGCCGTAAATTTCATAATTTCCCGAGCTTGCGTCGCTCCAGACCACCAGAATGTTCCCGGCGTTGTCGCACGCGACCCTGGGATTGCAGTCATTGGAGACGACCCTTTGCGCTACGTTTTTAACGTCTCCCCAGATAATGCCGCCCGGAGTGAACTGGCCCGATCTAAACTTTATGTAGGCAATCCCGGAAGCGTGATGTTCCCAAACGTTATAAAAGAACCCGTTGCTGTCGCAGTCCACATGTGCGTTCTTAAGCAATCCTGCTGAATAGTAACAATTATATATGTCCGCATGTGCCCAGCTTTGCCCCTGATCTACACTCCATGAGCTTCTGATATAGTAACGAGCGGTTCCGGAATTAAAAAACTCACATACCGCGAAGGCCTTTCCTGATTTGGAAGCGATTGTCGGATTATGAGAGTTTGATGAGTAATATACATAGTGAGCGGATGGCCCCCATGATTCACCGCTGTCAGGGCTGATTGTGATATGGCATGTTCTGTAGCTGGGGTTGGGCTGGTATCTTGCGTCGTAAACAAGTTGGACATAACGTGAATCCGTGCTGATCGACGGCCTAAGGGGCAGTCCGCCAAGGCTCATCGGGTTCCCCCACGTGGCTCCGCCGTCAGATCCCTTCATGTACCGGATGAGGCTGCTTGATTCGTCATGCCACGCCAGATGCACGTCCCCCGTGTCATCGCAGCTCATGGTCGGGTCGTAGGATAACTGGGCGGAATCCGATATCTGCTGTTCTATCCACTCCGCGCACGCCACCCCCTGTGAGAGAACCGGGGAATCAATGAGCTCCTGGGGAAGAACGAAGAATGAGGCGATGAGGATCAGAATACAGGCTGTCCTTGTGTGCTTGGCCATCTTTTTTACCTCCTCGTGGCTCGTTTGACACAATAAAAAAAGAGCGCTCTCAACCCAAAGCAATCAAGCTTTGAAGAAGAGAGCGCTCTTAAAACTAAGAAACGCTATTTACCTATGGGCAGGTGACCATCCACTTGTATCTATCGGCATAACTTGCTTAAAACTTGCATGGATTTTTTTCAAGTGAGAAATCTTGTGGAAATTGCGAGGCAAAAGAGTTGTGTTTTGTCGTCGAGGATCGATGCAGCTCACCCCCTGGCATCCCTCTCTTCTTAGAAGAGAGGGGGAATCAAGTAAAGATTGTAATGATTGTCCTCCCTCTCTTTTTAAAGAGAAGGAGACAGAGGGTGAGTTATATAAAAAAAGAAAAAACCCGCTGTATCTCAAGCGGGTTCTTCATATCCGCCTTGCGGCGAGATAAATAACCTGGCAACTACCTACTCTCCCGGCACATAATGTGCAAGTACCATCGGCCTTGGAGGGCTTAACTTCTCTGTTCGGAATGGGAAGAGGTGTGACCCCTCCAGCATGGTCACCAGGAAAAAAAATCCAAAATCCAAATCTGCAAAATCCAAATTAAATCCCAATTCCAAAATCTAAACCATTTGTCATTGGGAATTTGTCATTTATTTGACATTTGTCATTTGAGATTTGTCATTACTCTGTGCGTTATCTTAAGTTAAGGATCAAGACCTCGATCAATTAGTACCGGTCAGCTCAGACATTACTGCCTTTACACACCCGGCCTATCAACCAGATGATCTCTCTGGGATCTTACCCCCGACGAATCGGGGTGGGATTCCTTATCTTGTGGTGGGCTTAACACTTAGATGCCTTCAGCGTTTATCCCGACCGAACATAGCTACCCAGCGTTTGCAGCTGGCGCCACAACTGGTACACTAGAGGTTCGTCCCTTCCGGTCCTCTCGTACTAGGAAGAGCTCCACTCAAGAATCCTGCGCCTGCACCGGATATGGACCGAACTGTCTCACGACGTTCTGAACCCAGCTCACGTACCGCTTTAATGGGCGAACAGCCCAACCCTTGGAACCTGCTCCAGCTCCAGGATGCGACGAGCCGACATCGAGGTGCCAAACCTCCTCGTCGATGTGAACTCTTGGAGGAGATAAGCCTGTTATCCCCGGGGTAACTTTTATCCGTTGAGCGATGGCCTTTCCATACAGCACCACCGGATCACTAAGTCCTACTTTCGTACCTGCTTGACGTGTAAGTCTCGCAGTCAAGCTCCCTTATGCCTTTGCACTCCACACCCCATTACTAACGGGGTTGAGGGAACCTTTGAACGCCTCCGATACAATTTAGGAGGCGACCGCCCCAGTCAAACTGCCCCCCTAACTCTGTCTCCGGGCTTCCACAGCCTGGGTTAGGACTCCAACGCAGCAAGAGTGGTATTTCACTGTTGGCTCCACCCCGACCGAAATCAAGGTTTCAAAGCCTCCCACCTATGCTACGCATGACGCATCGAAATCCAAAGTTAAGATACAGTAAAGCTCCACGGGGTCTTTCTGTCCTGATGCAGGATATCCGTGTCTTTACGGACATACCAATTTCACCGAGTCTCTCGCCGAGACAGCACTCCTCTCATTTAGCCTTTCGTGCGGGTCGGAACTTACCCGACAAGGAATTTCGCTACCTTAGGACCGTTATAGTTACGGCCGCCGTTCACTGGCGCTTCGGTTTAAGCCTTGATATAATCTCAACTCACCCCTTAACGTTCCAGCACTGGGCAGGCCTCAGCCCCTATACTTCACCTTACGGCTTTGCAGAGACTTGTGTTTTTGTTAAACAGTTGGAGGAGCCTGGTTTCTGAGACCCCGACTAAAAGCCGGGGCGTTCCTTCTCCCGAAGTTACGGAACCATATTGCCGAGTTCCTTAGCGAGAGTTATCTCGAGCGCCTTAGCCTTCTCAGCCAACCCACCTGTGTCGGTTTGTAGTACGATCACATACAGATAACTTACGGGGCTTTTCTCGTCAGTGTGGATTTTGTCAGTACCCTCAACCGAAGTTGAAGTTCCCTGCGGCCCTTCCGGGCCACAAACTGCAATCCAATAAACAGATGACATATCCTCCTGCGTCCCCCCACAAGCTTGACTGCAAGTGGTACCGGAATATTAACCGGTTTACCATCACCTACTCCGCTTGCTGCGGACTCAGCTTAGTTATCGACTTACCCTGGGCGGACGAACCTTCCCCAGGAAACCTTAGGTTTTAGGCGTCTCGGATTTCCACCGAGATTTTCGTTACTTATGCCGACATTCTCACTTCCACTTCGTTCATCTCCGCTCGCGCGGAAACTTTGTCCTATAGTGGAACGCTCCCCTACCAGACTACCGCCCCGAAGGGGGTAGAATTCGTAGCTTCGGTACTAGGTTTGAGCCCCGTTAATTTTCGGCGCGAAAGCACTCGACCAGTGAGCTGTTACGCACTCTTTAAAGGATGGCTGCCTCTAAGCCAACCTCCTGGCTGTTTTTGTGATTTCACTTCCTTAACCACTTAACCTAGATTTAGGGACCTTAGCTGACGATCTGGGCTGTTTCCCTTTTCAGCACGAAGCTTATCCCTCGCACTGTCACTCCCAAGTAGTTGCTCAATGGAATTCGGAGTTAGCAAGGAGTTGGACTCCATTTCTGGATCCTAGTCCAAACTGTACTCTACCTCCAAAGAGATAGTCTTGAGGCTTACCCTAAAGCAATTTCGGGGAGAACCAGATATCTCCGAGCTCGTTTAGCTTTTCACTGCTATCCACAGGTCATCCCCTGATTTTTCAACATCAGTGGGTTCGGGCCTCCCCCCGATTTTCATCGGGGTTCACCCTGCCCATGGATAGATCGCATCGGTTTCGGGTCTACAGCTGGTAACTGAACGCCCCATTCAGACTCGCTTTCGCTATGGCTTGAGCTCAACACTCTAACCTCGCTACCAACTGTAAGTCGCCGGCTCATTCTTCAATAGGCATGCGGTCACCTCGCCAAAGGCGGGCTTCCACTGCTTGTAAGCACACGGTTTCAAGTTCTATTTCACTCCCATTCCTGGGTTCTTTTAACCTTTCCCTCACGGTACTTGTTCACTATCGGTCACTTGAGAGTATTTAGCCTTAGACGATGGTCCGCCCAGATTCATACGGGATTCCTCGTGTCCCGCATTACTTGGGATGCCACTAGGGCCTCAGAACCTTTCGCTTACAGGGCTGTCACCTTCTTTGGCGCCTCTTTCCAGAGGACTTCAACTAGGTCCATTGGTCCCACATCGTGGTCCCGCAACACCCTCCGACAAGTCGGAGGGTTTAGGCTGTTCCCATTTCGCTCGCCACTACTTTGGGAATCTCGATTGATTTCTCTTCCTTGGGTTACTAAGATGTTTCAGTTCACCCAGTTATCCTCCCCAACCGTAGGGTAGGGGATACACCGACATTACTCGGTGCGGGTTGCCCCATTCGGAAATCCCCGGATCAAAGCTTTTTAGACAGCTCCCCGAGGCTTATCGCAGTCAAACACGTCCTTCATCGACTTCAAGTGCCAAGGTATTCCCCGTGCGCCCTTCGTATCTTGATCCATTAACTTAACATAATGCAGTTAAGTCATTTTTTGATGATTTTGGTGCACAGATTATCCTATTATGCGCTATTTATTTTTCGATCTGCGTGGCCAGGATCGGCCTTTTTAAAGACTAAAAAACGCACATCATGTGCGTTTTTTAGGTCTTTCATGATGCTGATGTTCTATTCTATTTGACCGTGCTTTTATTCTTCATAAAAAGCGTGGTGATTATACCACTCCACAGAAGAAAGTCAAGCGATATTTACAGCTTTTCTTCCACCGATTCCAGAGCCGCTCCAGCGAGCAGATAGGCAACCAGCCCCTGAAGAGCCCACATAAGGAGAAGCTTTTTCCTGATCGCCATGGTTATGTAGGTTATCCCAAGAGCGGGTAGGGTGCCCACCAGAAATATTATGGCTCCGAAATAAAGCCCCTTCTGCATTCCCGTGCCCGGAACGGAATTCTTTATTATTGAATAAACATATGCCAGTAACATTCCGACGACGATGTCATAAGCCACCAGAAGCTTGAAGTCCATTGCCTTGAATACGCCGCTCGGAGAGAGCCTGTACATGTCCGCCGTGAGGCTTCCGAAAACGAATCCGACAACCAGAAGCGCCAAACCCGCCAGCAGTCCGCCAACTATCACTTTCTTCATTTGCCTTCCCTCCTTTTTATTCTGGAGGCGAGCGGGATCGAACCGCTGACCTCATGCTTGCAAAGCATGCGTTCTCCCAACTGAACTACGCCCCCCTAAATGCGCGCTTCGCGCGCAAATCCGAAACTCTAAATCCAAAACCCGAAACAATGTTTCGAGTTTCGATATTCGTATTTCGAATTTCCCCGACGAAGTCGGGTGGTGGGCCTTGTTGGAATCGAACCAACCACCTCACCCTTATCAGGGGTGCGCTCTAACCAACTGAGCTAAAGGCCCGCTTCGCTCGCTCAGCGCGAGCAAACAGGGAGATTTTATCAAACATGGGGGCCATTAGCAATAGAAAAAGAAAAAGATCCCCAAAAACTGAGCAAGGATTATGATGCGAGACCGACCTGGAACTATCCCTCGACTTCCCTTCGACTAAGCTCAGGGTCGCTCGGGATTAAAGCTCCTTAGAAAGGAGGTGATCCAGCCACACCTTCCGGTACGGCTACCTTGTTACGACTTCACCCCAATCATCGGTACTGCCTTAGGCGGCTATCCCCCTTGCGGGTTGAATCACCGACTTCGGGCATTCCCGACTCTCATGGTGTGACGGGCGGTGTGTACAAGGCCCGGGAACGTATTCAACGCAGCACGCTGATCTGCGTTTACTAGCGATTCCAGCTTCATGCAGGCGAATTGCAGCCTGCAATCCGAATTGAGACGCATTTTTAGGGATTTGCTCCACCTTGCGGTATCGCTTCCCTTTGTGTGCGTCATTGTAGCACGTGTGTAGCCCTGGGCGTAAGGGCCATGATGACTTGACGTCGTCCCCGCCTTCCTCCCCTTTATCAGGGGCAGTTTCGTTAGAGAGCATTCCTTAAAAGGAAGCAACTAACAATAGGGGTTGCGCTCGTTGCGGGACTTAACCCAACACCTCACGGCACGAGCTGACGACAGCCATGCAGCACCTGTCCACGCTTCCGCCAAAGGCGGATCGTTGCCGTTTCTGGCTTCTACTACGTGGATGTCAAACCCAGGTAAGGTTATTCGCGTAGCATCGAATTGAACCACATGCTCCACCGCTTGTGCGGGCCCCCGTCAATTCTTTTGAGTTTTAGCCTTGCGGCCGTACTCCCCAGGCGGGTCACTTATCGCGTTAGCTGCGGCACTTGTGGGGTCGATACCACAAACACCTAGTGACCATAGTTTACGGCTAGGACTACCGGGGTATCTAATCCCGTTTGCTCCCCTAGCTTTCGCACCTCAGCGTCAGAAGAGCCCCAGGAAGCCGCCTTCGCCACTGGTGTTCCTTCCGATATCTACGCATTTCACCGCTACACCGGAAGTTCCGCTTCCCTCTGACTCTCTCTAGCAACTCAGTATCGAATGCGATGTATAGGTTGAGCCCATACCTTTAACATTCGACTTAAGAAACCGCCTACGTGCGCTTTACGCCCAGTAATTCCGAACAACGCTCGCCTCCCACGTCTTACCGCGGCTGCTGGCACGTGGTTAGCCGAGGCTTCCTCTGAGGGTACCGTCAATATCTTCCCCTCTGACAGGGCTTTACATCCCGAAGGACTTCATCACCCACGCGGCGTCGCTCCGTCAGGCTTTCGCCCATTGCGGAATATTCCTCACTGCTGCCTCCCGTAGGAGTCTCGCCCGTGTCTCAGTGCGAGTGTGACTGGTCGTCCTCTCAGACCAGCTACCCGTCATAGCCTTGGTGAGCCATTACCTCACCAACAAGCTGATAGGACGCAAGCTCATCCTCAAGCGGTTTCCTTGCGGATTCCGTTTAATCATCAGGCAAAAACCCGATGACTGCATCCGGTATTAGCTCATCTTTCGATGGGTTATCCCGGTCTTGGGGGTAGATTACTTACGTGTTACTCACCCGTCCGCCACTCCCCGATATTGCTACCGGGGCGTTCGACTTGCATGTGTTAGGCACGCCGCCAGCGTTCATCCTGAGCCAGGATCAAACTCTCAAGAAAAAATTTAATTTTCTTAGAGCGATTTGACTCTAAAAATTACTTGTGGAAAATAAGAAAAAACTGAAACGCTCGCATCATTTTTCGCGAATCGCGCCATAAATGGCGCAAATCACTTACCTTGCTCAGTTTTCGAGGATCCAGCCAAATGTGAAAGTATGAGAGGGGGTGGAAATCACAAGAATGTCCATGCTGAACTGTCAGCGCCTTTTTCCAGAAAATCCCCTCCTTTCAAAGGCGAGCGCAATAATAATGCATGCGCAATATGTTGTCAAGCACTATTTTTCAGGATTTTTTCTCATTAAAAAAAATGCTTGTGTTATAATGCATTCCGATGAAAAGAGCAGTGCTTATCCTCATAATAATTGCGGCGCTTGCCGTCCCGACGCTGTCGAGGCCGTACTATAACGGGCTCAAGGTCATTGTAACCCCTCAGCAGATTTCCCAGGGGAAGAGCTTTCTTGTCCAGGTGTTCGCCTTGAAGGACATGAAATCTATTTCGGGGTCCATATTCGACAAGGACATTATTTTCTTCAAGCAGAAGGACCATTTCAGGGGCATCATAGGGGTGCCGGTCAATGCCGCTCCCGGCAACTACAAGCTCAGGCTGAACATGAAGTACGAGGACGGCGCGGAGAGGGTCCATGACAAGTATGTGCGGGTGGGGAAGGGCAAGTTTGACAAAGTATCTTACTGGCTGAAGCCTCAGAAAAAGAAGCTGCTCGCCCCGGACCTTATTAATGATGAGTGGGCCGTGATTCAAAAAGAGCTGATCAAGGAAACGCCGAAGAAGCTGTGGAAGGGATCGTTCAGGATCCCTGCCGTGGGGACTACCTCAATGAGGTACGGCGCCTGGCAGGTGATCAACGGCGTCGCGAGGGGGCAGCACATGGGATGGGACATAGCGGGCGCGGAATATTACAGGGTGCGGGCGGCCAACAACGGGCAGGTTGTGATAGCGGAGGATTTCAAGGTCTTCGGCAGGACGGTTGTCATTAATCACGGCCAGGGCATATATTCATTATACTTTCACCTATCAAGGATAGACGTGAAGGAAAAGGAAGTCGTCTGGAAGGGCAAAATAATCGGAATGATGGGTTCCTCGGGGGTTGCCACGGGCACACACCTTCACTGGGGGCTTTCCGTCCACGATGTCCGCGTTGACCCGATGCAGTGGGTTTACGGGATGGTGGCCAGGTGATGCTATCCCGAAAGGTACTAAGAATGATCGATGCCAGCTTGAACCGCGCCATGGAAGGCATTCGGGTCGTTGAGGATGTCGTGAGGTTCTATGTTAACGACAAGAAAGCCGCATCGGGGCTTAAATGTCTCCGCTCTGATCTCAGAAAGGGCATGATGCGGGCGGGCCTATCCGCCACTGCACTTTTAGCCGCCAGAAACACAAAAAGTGATGTAGGTGTTGATTTACACTCTGAGGGTGAGGCAAGCAGGGCCAACATCACCCAAATCGTCACCTCCAATTTTAAGCGGGTGGAAGAGGCATTGAGGGTTCTTGAAGAAACTGCGAAGCTGAAGAATCCCGGGAGCGCTAAGGCATTTAAAAAATTAAGGTATCGCGCTTATGACCTGGAGAAGCAGATCACCCCAAAGGTGCGGAAAGCAGAGATCCTGGACTTTGATATTTATGTTGTCGCGGACCCGGAACAGTCTCTTGGGAGGCCTCTCGAGAAGATTGTGAGGGAAGCCGTCTCTTCCGGAGCGCGGATCGTTCAGCTGAGGGACAAGAAGCACAATCCGGGGCTCGCGAAAAAGATCGCAAACATATGCAGGAAGGCCGGGGCCTTCTTCATTGTCAACGACAGGCCGGATATTGCCGGCAAGGTAAACGCTGACGGCGTCCACCTGGGGAGAGATGATGCGTCAGTATCTTACGCTCGGAAGATCATTGGGCCGGATAAGGTTATCGGAGCCTCGGCTTCCAGCCTGAGAGAGTCCCTTGACGCCCAGAAAAGGGGCGCTGACTATCTTGGAGTGGGCCCCGTATTTTCAACTCCCGTAAAGGGAGGGGAGAAGCCTGTGGGACTTGAAATGATGCGAAAGATCATGTCAAGATCCCGAATACCGGTTGTGGCAATAGGCGGGATAGATCACTCCAATGCCGCAAAGTTGAAACGCATTGGCGTTAAGAGGATCGCGGTAATAAGGGCCGTTCTTCATAAGAAAAATGTCGGGGCCGCGGTCAGGAGAATGCGGAAACTGATGTCAGTCAAGCCCTAGGATGGACTTGGCCTCGTTAATTGCCTGCTGGGCCAGCATGTCGAAAGGTGTTTCAACCTCACGGATAGTTCCGATCACCCTGGGCTCCTCGGTCTTTATCCTGTTTATCAGGCCTTTGATGACCCGTTCGAAACTGTTTTTGTCGCCGTTTCTGAGCATCCTCTGAAGCGCGCCCCAGAGAGACCGATTTTCGTCTGCCATGAGTATATTGACCAGTTCCGCGGCCCTGGCAGGGCTGAAGGACTTCTTGTTCAATATGATGTACCCCATCGCGTAGAGGACGGTCGCCTTGTCGTTCATTCCCGCCTTTTCGGTGTGCCTCGCCAGGTCCATGAAGCCTTCGCCGTCGTCGATCAACGAGATCCTCTCCATCGTCATGAGCATCTGGGTCATGCTGGAAGAGTCAAGCTCCACTGCCTTTCTCAGCTGTTCGCGCCCCGCGGCGTCCCGCCCGAGCCCGAAGTAGTTGTAGGCCAGCGCGTAATGAAGCTCCGCGGTCGTGTATCCCGCGACACCAAGCGGCGAAGCCGCTGTCAGCAGGACATCCTCGGCTTCCTCGTAAAGGCCCCTTTCGCTGAGCTCAAGGCCGTGATAAAGAAGGATGGCCTTGACCAGTCCGATGAGCATGGCATGCTCTTTGTCCTTTATCCTGAGGGTCTCGACGAGCTTGACGTCGGTCTCGCCTGAAACAGCCCTTATGAATTCCCTTGATTTTCCGGTGATTTCCGCGGCCATGGGATCGCTTGACTGAACGACCGTGCGGTACATTCTGACAAGATCGTCCGTCGCCTCGCTCACCTGTCCCGCAAGACCCAGCGCCCTTAGGTATCTGATGGCCAGCGGCGCGCCGTTCCCGGAGTTGAGGATCAAGGCAACCAGCCTTCCCTTTATGGATTCCCTGACCGCCACGCTTCCCAGTCCGTAGTTGAACTTCAGCAGAGCCCTGTGAATCAGGTTCTTGGTCGATGACGCTCTTGCGCCCGAGTGAATGTCCAGCAGCGCTTCAAATCCCTGCTCTCCGAGAGCCGCGAGCGCTTCCGAAGCGATCTCGCACTTTTTTATCTCGGACGGGGTGTTCATCTTTGAGGAAGCTATCGCTTCCTTGAGCGCCTGTACAGCCTCTTCCCTGTGGGCCGCGGTCTCGGTTTCCGTCTCCCTTTCGGCTACGGCAGTTCTTACGACGGCGCGCTCGATCTTGCCGACAGTTCTCGCGTCGTGAACCGCTTCTTTTGTCAAATTGAGCATGGCCTTCATGAAATCGGCCGGCATCATGTTCAATTTAGCCATCTGTTCAACGATGTTTTCCTGAACCTGCAGGGGCCCCCTTGCCATTGCGTTGAGCTCGATCACTGAGAGAACGTCAAGCGCGTAGGTGATAATGTCGCCCGCGTTGTGGTCGGCGTATTCTGACGGCCTTCCCAGCCTCCTGTTGATCTCCGCAAGCCTGCCGGAGGAGAGAAGCTCCAGAGCCCTGAGGTTGTTGACGCCTCTTATGTCCAGAAGCCTGTTGCCGGTCGAGTACAGCTCCAGGAGCCCTGGAACGGGGAGCTGAAGGAACATTCTCTTTGAGGGCAGGTCTTGGTTCATGTCCAGCAGGAAAGAATACAGCTCCTGCGCCAGAGGATCGTTCCTTCTCATGTCCTTCAGAGACCGGGGGATCAGAGAATGCGCTATGTCGGGGAAAGCTTCAACGACAAGAGCTCTTGTCGTCGGGTCAGCCTGGTCAACCAGCCTCACGAATCCCGGAGTCTCAATGAGAGCGGGGTGGGATTCCGGCGATGTTCCTTCGATTGAATCCGCGATCTTCCCGGCGTACGGGTCAATGCGGGACCTTGATCTTAATTCAGGAGTAATCCTTTCGATCGGTCTTCCCGCCGCGGGCTGAATCCTCGGGGTTCGCTGAGACACCCCGGCAAGCAATATGGGATGGTTTGATCCCGGTATGCCGTATACGCCGCGTCTCGACGGTATGATGCCGAGCCTGCGCGTGACATAGCCCTGCCTGGTCAGATTTGCAGCCTGTATTTCGTTAGCTCTTCCGGCCATAATATTCCCTTTCATCTATTTATCGGCGGTTTCCGGCTAAAATTTCACTTTACAGCAAAAAAAATTTTTCATATAATCACTGGGTTATCAATATACAAGGGGGATAGATCATGCCGAAGAAATATAATATAGCCGTCATACCGGGAGACGGAACTGGTCCGGAGGTAGTGAACGAGGGGCTGAAGGTCCTTAACTCGGTGGCGGCCAAGAGGAAGTTCAAGTACGAGCTGGCCAGCTTCGACTTTGGAGGAGAGAGGTACAAGAAAACGGGGGAGGTCCTTCCGGATTCGGCGCTTGAGGACCTGAAGAAGTTCGATTCGATCTATCTCGGGGCGATAGGCCATCCGGATGTCAAGCCGGGCATTCTTGAAGTCGGCATACTGCTTAAGATCCGATTCGGGCTTGATCAGTACATCAACCTCCGGCCCGTTAAGCTGTATCCGAATGTCTGGACGCCTATCAAGGACAAGGGGCCAAAGGATGTGGATTTTGTTGTCGTGAGGGAAAATAGTGAAGGGCTTTATAAAGGTATGGGTGAGTTCAAAAACAAGGGGACGGAAGATGAGATCGCTATCCAGACCTCTTACAACACAAGGAGAGGCATCGAGAGGTGCCTGAGGTACGCGTTTGAATTTTGCAAGAAAAGGAACAGGAAGAAAGAGCTGACGCTCGTCGGCAAGACGAACGTCCTCACCTACGCTTTTGATCTGTGGGAAAGGACTTTCCACGAGGTCGGCGAGAAGGATTACAAGGACATCAAGAGGGATTACGCGCATGTCGACGCGACCTGCATGTGGTTCGTTAAGAACCCGGAGTGGTTCGACGTCATAGTGACCGACAACATGTTCGGGGACATCATCACGGACCTCGGGGCGATGATACAGGGAGGAATGGGAATTGCGGCAGGCGGCAACATCAACCCGAAAGGGGTCTCAATGTTCGAGCCGATAGGGGGCTCGGCGCCCAAATATACCGGCAAGAACGTCATCAATCCGCTTGCTGCGATAGGCGCTCTTCAGATGCTTCTGGACGAGCTCGGCGAGAATGAGGCCGCGGCCGACGTCGAGAAAGGGATCATAAAGACAGTCGCGAAAATGCCGTCCATGTCGGCCGGAAAGATGGGAATGTCGACGACGGAGGTCGGGGATTCGGTTGCGGAGAACATCCAGTAGTGCAGGGTTTTGTAGTGCGGTAGTTAGGGGTCTAACTGCTGATTTTCTTCTTAACGTAGTTAATCAGCCCGCCGGCTTTGATGAGCTCCTGCATGAATTCCGGGAACGGGACCGCCTGGAAGGACTTCCCGGACTTTGAATTCTTGATCTCGCCTTTTGACAAGTCGATCTCGACTTCATCACCTTCATCAATTCCGTCAACAGCTTCTTTACATTCCAATATCGGAAGCCCAATATTTATCGCGTTCCTGTAAAATATCCTGGCGAACGATTTTGCTATCACTGCTTTAACGCCGGCAGCTTTTATTGCGATTGGCGCATGTTCTCTAGAAGATCCACATCCAAAATTCTCTTGTGCAACGATGATATCAAGGCCTTCTTTTTTTATCCTATCAACAAGCTCACCTTTATAAACCCTGTGCTGAATCTTGTCGGCATCTCCGGTTTTAAATGGGAAGTAAGCTTCCATACAATGCTTTGCTAATTCATTTGGGTCAGATGTGTTGAGGTATCTCGCAGGTATTATTACGTCGGTATCGATATTATCAGCTTTATAGTCAATAGCTTTCCCTTTGATCACTTGACCCCCCTTAACCCGTTAACTCGTTAATAATTAATATATAATACATTATATATGTCATAGCTCCTCCGGACTTCCGATCCTTCCGAGCACCGCTGAAGCGGCCGCGACTGCCACGTTAGAAAGATAGACCTCGCTTTTCGGATGTCCCATCCTGCCGATGAAGTTCCTGTTGGTCGTCGCTATCGCCCTTTCTCCCTCTCCGAGAATTCCCATGTGACCTCCGAGACAGGGTCCGCATGTGGGGGTCGAGACTATCGCTTCGGAATTGATGAAAATATCGATCAACCCCTCCTTCAAAGCCTGTTTCACGACGGCCTGGGTCGCGGGAAGGATGATCAGCCGCACGTCCTTATGCTTCTTTCTGCCCCTCAGCACCTTTGCGGCTATCCTCAAATCCTCTATCCTCCCGTTTGTGCAGGAGCCTATTACCGCCTGGTCTATCTTCACGTCTTTGGCCTTGCTGACGGGCCGCGTGTTGCTCGGAAGCGGCGGGTACGCGACCTGCGGCTCGATATCAGGGAGATTTACCGCGATTATCTGGTCGTACTCCGCGTCCTCATCGCTTATGAGGCCGGTTTTGGACTTTGACGTGTTCCTTTTCGGTTCGGATATCGACTTGACGTACCTTCTGGTGATGTCGTCCGGGGCGAAAATCCCGTTCTTTGCCCCCGCTTCGATCGCCATGTTGGCTATGGTCAGCCGGGCCTCCATTGAGAGTGTCTTCACCCCTGAGCCGGTGAACTCAAGAGTCTTGTATCTCGCTCCGTCAACTCCTATCTTGCCGATTATGTATAGTATTACGTCCTTGCTCTCCGCCCATCTGCCGAGACGCCCGTTCAGCTCAATCCTTATCTGCTCCGGAACCTTAAGCCATACCTCTCCTGTTGCCATGGCGGCCGCCATGTCGGTGGAGCCCACCCCAGTTGAGAAGGCTCCGAGCGCTCCGTAGGTGCACGTATGGGAGTCGGCCCCGATTATCAGGTCCCCGGGAAGCACCAGGCCCTCTTCAGGCAGCAGGGCGTGCTCTATTCCCATGCAGCCGATCTCGTAGAAATTGGATATCCCGTACTTTTTCGCGAAGTCTTTCATCATCCTGACCTGATTGGCGGACTTCAGGTCCTTTGCGGGAGTGAAATGATCAGGAACAAGCACTATCCTGTTCCTGTTGAACACCTTGTCCACGCCGATCTTCTCGAACTGCTTTATTGCGGGAGGTGTGGTTATGTCGTTTCCGAGCACTATGTCGACCTTGCAGTTCACGAGCTCGCCGGGAGATACGCAGTTCTTTCCGGAGTGCGACGCAATTATTTTTTCCGTGATCGTCATCGGCATAGGCGATAAGTATATCAGATAATTTTAAAAATGGAAGGCGGTGAGCCGCGCCGCATAAGATCTATTATGGAAAGTAAAAGGGTTGCGGGGCGCGCGGCGCGTATCGGTATTCGGAGTGGGGAGGATGGGCGGTTTTCAATAATGAGCGATCTCGTAAGTTCCCATGACCCGTGTCCGCACCCTCTCCCAGTGTATCCCCGACGTCGGCACGAGGGCGGGGAAAGGGGTTACGGCCCCGCGTACGCGTGGGCGAAGGGGGAGGCGGTGGAGAAGCGGGGGCATCGGGGCACCTTGCCGACGTCTTGACTTTTCTTTTGTCCATTTCTTTGTGTCAAGACA